>Ga0180438_10000030_pt1 | contig 291722 bp, 261 predicted proteins | sample SS_ome_12_FD_132455 | JGI IMG/M metagenome (GOLD analysis project Ga0180438, IMG submission 132455) | Hypersaline lake sediment archaeal communities from the Salton Sea, California, USA - SS_3_D_2 metaG | ecosystem: Environmental > Aquatic > Non-marine Saline and Alkaline > Hypersaline >...
CGGCGTCGAAGACGCGAAAACGCACGGCGTCGAAGACGCGAAAACGCACGGCGTCGAAGACGCGAAAACGCACGGCGTCGAAGACGCGAAAACGCACCACCTCTAAGTCCAAGACACGTAAGCGTTCAACATCAAAGGGGCGCAAACGTAAAGCTCCGAAGCGTAAGCCTCAGAAGAAGAAGAGTCTACCTCGTCGGGGACGACGCTGGCAACCTCTGACAAACTCAGACATTCGTAGAATTATGTCCCAGAGGGGTGGTATGAAAGGGGGTTTCTGCGGAGCCGGTATATGTGGTGACGCTGTTCTCTCACCTTTTGACGGATGTCGCCGTCCTGAATGGGGACCTCGTAACTGGGTGAAACCTAACGTGAAGGACCCGATCTGTATTTAATACAGGAGGATGTGACGTAAGGAACACCCGATTTGTATCTAATTTTTTACAAACTATGTAATGTGTATCACTAAATAGGAAAGGTTCCCCCGGTAGCCCCGGCGAGAATCATATCCATCACATGATCATCAACCTGCATCTCAGGTGGTGCTAACAAGTCAGGTACTTTATCACCTGTGTCGTTAGTCGCTACACTTTCATCCTTGGTAATACTTTCCAGATCCGCGTCCACCTCATCGGGAGTGACGAAGTTCTCCACGCATGCCTCTAGCATATCCTGAAGGACATCTGTCTTTTCATCGAAGCACACCTCCTGAATAGGGTAGTGAGCCTTGCGAAAGTAATCACGCCTTCGCCAAGCCTGCGAGGAGAAAGACGCGAAGTCGTCCACGATGTCGACCACAAGTGGGGGACGATCCTCGGGGTACTCCGGCTTTCTCTGAACACGCCCTACACACTGCTCAACGGTTCCCGCGTTTCCTTTCGAGGTTGCGAGCACAAGGGTGTCCAGAATAGGAATGTCCATAGCCTCTTTCGCCATCGCGTAAGTGGCCAGAATGAGATCACATGTCGCGGAGACCTTGCGTTCTTTCGAGGTCGTCTCTCCGATGTAGTACCCGATACGAAAAGGAAGGTCTCCCGGATCGGTGGATCCCACATCATGCTGAAGTTGCTTGTGAATGTCTCGAAGATACTGAATGCGTTCCGATAGCACCAGAATATGCCTCTTGTCCTCAACAATGAAGAAGCGAATCGCAGCAGCGATGAGAGCGACACGTTTCGGACACTCGATCAGCTTACTAATCATTTTCACAGTGTCAGGCTTACCCCGATAGTTGCGCCTCTCTCTGTAACACCCATTCGAGGGAAGTGTCTTGAACTGAAGACGAATTACCTGGGTATTTTTCGGGTTTTTCTTAGCCTTTCTTTTGTTAATCCTGTAAACAATCGGACCGATGAACATCTTAGTGACTTTCGTCATCCCGTCAGGACGATTCGGTGTCGCGGAGAGACCAAAGTGGTACTTGGTCTGAACACGCCTGAGAGCCTTAGAGAACACTCTTGAGGGCACACAGTGTACCTCGTCGTAGATGACCATCCCGAAGCTCTTATAAATGCTCAACGAATAGTCGCACATAGATATGCTCTGTAGCATTCCGATCACGATGTCCTTGTTCTCGATCTCCTGTTTCTTCTGTCGCAGAATACCGACACGAGCGGTGGGCAGGAACTGTGAGATGCGTTCCTCCCACTGCTCCATCAGAAACTCCTTCGCCACAACAATTAGAGTCTTGACGCCGAGTTTGTGTACGAGGTAAAGCCCTAAACAGGTGTTGTGAGTGACAGTGAAATCCCCGAGAAGGAATCTACGATTGCCATCAATCTCAAACCCGTAATAGTCATCAACCTCCAGTTTCTCAAGATGAATCCTTGTTACCAAAGCATCCTTGATCTGTTTGCGAGGTTCTGCTCTTTTACGGGCGATCAAAGTAGGAATATTCTGAAGACCTTCACCATGAATCTTAGTTCTGTAGTATGTTCCTGTTCTCTTCTTACCTTTGTACATACATGACTTCTCACACTTCTTCTTGTAAGCGGCGAATCCGAGGGAACGCGCCAAGTAGATGATGTCATCAAGTAAAGTCTCGTTCTTTTGGGTAATGTCAAAGGTACCATGAGTGTAATGTCCATCCGCATCAAGAATACCAGCAAGAACCTTTAAGCGTATATCACGTGAGTTACACTTGTAATCAGTAGGAATATGTTTGTTCATTATCATATCTTGTTTCCGTAATTCCTCCATTAGAGGATTCTTCGTAGGTACACTACACATATTGTAGTCATACTGAGATTGATATCGTAAGTACATATCGTACTCACTTAGTTTTCTCACGAGATATTGAATCACTACTGCATCCTGTGTGGAAATACCAGTTCCTCTTGACATTCCATCACCAAGCCAGAGTCCAATAATGTAAGGATCGAACCCGACCTTCTTCTCTGGAAACTCCACACCAACTCGATAGCCCAGAAGAGGACCACCGCGTCCGTGGTAACTTTTTGGGAGTTTTAAGTAGTCTTTCACCTCCATATCAACAATTGTACCTTTCCTCCATTTCTTACTTCGATCAACTGAACACTTCAAGGAGAGAATGTGAGACTCATTCACGATGTAAGGGTCACCCTTCTTCGGAACAACCTTGTACATCTGCTCTCTACCAGTACAGGTGGAGAGAACAGTACGAGGAGTTGAGTCATCGCCCATAAGAAGCTCTCCAGGCTTGATGTCTTGAACCATCTTGATAGATCCGTCATACATCATCACTGGAGTGTCCTTTCCGAGACATTTACCAAATCCACATGGAAGGCAGAGAATACCACCTCCTTGATCACGAGCCGCTTTCAGACATGCTCGCACAGGCGCGAGCTGTTTCTCTCTTAGCTCTCCGTTGAACTCGAGCTTCACTTCTTGGATATGCTTGTTATTCTTGTCCTTGTCCGGCTGTCCGTACTTGCGAATCCCGTAGAACTTCGGGATGAAGATCTTGGAGCCGTTTTTAGCCTTCCCGAAAACCGGGAAAGGTTCCGGAGGAGGCCCGTACCCCTCGACGTGATTCGGTCGAAAGGTGAGATCGTGTTCTAGCGTGGTTAACTGCTCAGTAGTGAGATCCTCGGTGTACAGTGTGTACCCTCTCTCTCCCATGTAAGTGCGAGGCTTTCCCTTTTTCGCGGGACGTGTAAGAGTTTTCTGCTCGGCCATTTTGAGAGTTTTCTACTTGGGAATGAGAAAAGCCGGGAACGAGCTATCAATTTTACTATACGTGGCTTTGTTTATCCCACCGCCAAACGAAAGAAAATCTTTTCTATTCTTATATTAGCTTTCTACTATGGCGAAACGTAGATCCAAATCTAAGAAAGTCATGGGCTGGAACGAGTACCAGGTTCTGAGGGCGATTGTCGCTCTCGCTATCGTTGTTTACATTGTCGGAATCGTGCCTTCTTACTCGAAGGTTGTCGGTGATCTCTTCCACGAGCCTGTGGTCAAGCTTATCTTCCTGGCTCTTATCGTCGCAGTAGGATACATGGACTCGATGCTGGGTGTTCTCCTGGCGGTCGCGTTCCTTGTCTCCATGCTCTCCTCGGCTCAGTACCAGGCAACACCTCTGGGACAAGCTGTGAGTGGTGTACAGGCAGGTGCTCGCCAGGTCGTGCGTCTTCCTGAGGAGGTCGTACAACATGTGACTCACCCGTCTGTTTCTGGAGCTCCTGCTAAGGAGTCTATGTCCAACCCTCTCGGTGGAGCAGGATACCAAACTCCTAACGCTCAACAGGCGTTCGAGATGAACGAGCAGGCTGGTCAGGCTCTTATGGGACAGGGTGCTGACTGTACCGTGATCCCTCCTCCTACTGGCGGATGTGATCCTATCGTAGGCTACAACGCTCCTTACGACTGCGTCTGTAACGAGAATTGCGCTGACGAATGTGACAAGGACAACCGTGGTTGTCTGTGTACAGGTGTCGCCACCTGGAATGATGAGCTGAACGCTCAAGGCCTTAACTACCCGATGGGTTACGCCGGGAGTCAAGAAGGCGCTACTTACAACTAAGATGTTTGCTGATTAGCGGGAGATATTGATGATTCTACTTGTACTGTTGGCTGGGATGGGACAGGAACATTTCTGGGAGATACAGAACTGCCAGAACTGTTACCAATAGCCCCCATCTCAACACTTGTATTTACCGGTGCTTTATCACCACCACTTTTACCTCTTTTTGTCCACCAATGTATTAAAAAGCCTAATACAATCACAATAACAATACCTATGAGAACGTACTTTCCCCATCTGGAGAACCAACCTTTCTTGGAGCTATCATCTTTTGGACAATCTGGCTCTGGACACTCTTTATCATCCTTCTCATCATCCTTCTTCTTCTGCTTCATGAATTGATGTACTGTTGCTTGTACCTCTGGAATAATCTCCGGAACCATCTTGTATCGAATATCGATAGGTTGCGGAGATATGTTCTCATTAAGCTCAATGTACGTGTTGCCAGGCATTTTGCGAGGAGGCGCCGATGTTGCTTTCACAAGTGCTGGAGCACCTCCGGAAAGTCTGGATGCGAAATTGTTGTAGAAAGTACGTGGAAATGTCAGAGCTGATTCTGGTGAGTAGAATACGATGTAGTTCACTGTCGGGTCGTTCCCATCTGTCCATCTTACAAACTTTCTCTTGTCCTCACGAGGCAGGAACATTCGTGGTGTCCACATCTCCACACCAGGGACAGCGTTGTTTCTTCCTTTCCTAGGAATAGCTCCTGCCAGGCTCATCATCGTTTTGTGTAATCCTTTCTCTGTCAAGTCCTCCGGTTCCTCGTCTCCTTGTGAGACCATGACAGGTGTAACGGTCACGATAGATCTAGATCCTGACTTACTGCGAAACACCATTCCTACCTCCATCGGATACCTGGATTTTGCTACAGAGAACTTTGATGGTGCCTGAATGAAGATGTCTTGTAAATAGTACTCCCGGTTGAGACCACCGGTGTACAAAGCGAGATCGGGATTAGGGTTGTTAAAGTCTCCGTTGTGAGAGAGCTGAAATAACTTCTTTCTTTTAACTGTCTTACCAGGACGCCCAGTCACAGCGGACAACGCTTTCTCCTTAAGATCTCCTGGTGGAATGGTAGTGTCAACCGTCGGATCAATCCGGATAACACTGTCAGATCCACTGACAGTCATGCCACGAATGTAATCCTTGAAATCCCACTTATCGACCTCCATCGCACACATCGCGCTACACAACGAGTAAGTAACTGTCTCGTTGTCCTCAGTGCCTAGTGAGAAGTCTCTTGAGTCGTTCGAGAACGTCTTCTGAAACACGGATTCCCAAGTAGTGTCCGTCATGGGATCTTACATACTTTCCGCCAGACATTTTTCAGCTTGAAAAATGTACATTATTTATATAGCCGACAGTACACTAAGATGGCTGGTCTTGTTCTTAGAGGTCACTGGGTATGGATCTTTCCCCTTTTTATCGCGTTCATCACTCTGATGATCTACCATGATTGGTGGAGACCAATGAAGGAGTACTTTTACGTTATGGAGAGGATGGAAAACCAGGAAAGTAACAGCGAATCTCCTAAAGATGGTAAGCAAAGGGAAAAGTCCAAGAAGCAAGAGAAAAAGATAGAGGAGGATGCTGACAAAGAAGAGAGGAAAATGGAGGATGATGAGGAACTGTTGGAGTCAGAGGACAAACAGATGGAAGCCACAGTAGAAGTACCAACAAAGGAGGACTTCACCAGTTTCGATCACACCGCAGAGGTTCTGAGAAAAGGATGGAGACATAAGCCTTTACCACAACCTCTGCAACCTTATTACGGGCCTATTCGTGGGTTTAACTGTGGTGAGTACTCAGAGTTTCAGTTCTCTAATTTCGTACCACCCTGTCTTGAGTACGGGAAGTGTAACTCGAAATGGATTGAACCACCAGACTGCCCTAGCGATTACATATTCCCTGGCAAGATCGCTTACAAGGGTGAGGTTCCCCTAACCCCATACTTTCTTAATCATGAGAAGGACGTTGTCAACAAGAGAATAGAGGCCGACCTGAAGAGACCAGATGGTCACCGTAGGCTAAAAGCGTTAGAAGCTGATTTCTTCGAAAGGCCACAGTACATGTATCACAGAGGTGACAGCACCTGGAGTCCCAGGCTGAATGCGGAGGACAGGTACCGTCAGAAGTCAGCCTTCTGAGCGGTAGGCGATAAATCTGTACCGTCAGAAGTCAGCTTTCTGAGCGCTTAATAGAGATTTTGTATTTTCCCACTTATTATAGTAAGGAATTGTTCGAAATAACCAACTTTTTGATAACAGTTAAAAGGTTTAAGCTGAGAAAATTATATTGGGTAAGAATAGCCAACCCCTGATTCCCGAAACATGTCATCAACCGACATTTTTAACAGTTTTTCACCCATGACGAAAAGACCGCACGAACTGGAGACTCTATCTCTAAAGGGCGCGAAGAAGATTTCGCAGGCTAGCCCTCCATCGAGTCCCGAGTTTGTCAAACTTTACGATGTGAACACATCCCGCGATGAGTTTATCGAACCCATCCTTCGTGAGAACCCGAATCGCTTCGTGATCTTCCCAATCAAGTACACAAAGTTGTGGAAACATTACAAAGACATGATGGCGTGCTTCTGGACACCGGAAGAGATCGATTTCTCAAAAGATGGACAAGACTGGGCTAGACTCAATGGGGATGAGAAGCATTTTATCAAGAATGTTCTGGCTTTTTTCGCAGGGTCAGATGGCATTGTCATGGAAAACTTGGCTCAACGTTTCTCTAATGAGGTACAAATTCCTGAGGCGCGTCACTGTTACGGTTATCAGATTATGATTGAGGCTGTTCACTCCGAGACATACTCTCTCATGATTGACACGTACGTGAAAGATCCTGTTGAGAAGAAGAGATTGTTCAACGCTATCGAGACTATCCCATGTGTTGGTAAGAAGGCGGATTGGGCGTTGAAGTGGATTGAGGACGACCATTCTACGTTCGCGATGCGCCTTGTCGCTTTCGCAGCGATTGAGGGTATCTTTTTCTCTGGTTCTTTCTGCGCTATTTACTGGCTGAAACAACGTGGACTCATGCCAGGACTCACGTTCTCGAACGAGCTGATCTCTCGTGATGAAGGGCAACACACTGATCTCGCGGTTCTTCTTCTTGAGGAGATGAAGAGGAAACCCGCAGAGGAACAGGTACACGCTCTCATCAAAGAGGCTGTCACTATCGAGAAAGAGTTCATCACTGAGTCTTTGCCTTGTTCTCTTATCGGTATGAACTCGCGTCTGATGAAACAGTACATCGAGTTTGTGGCGGATCGCCTTGTCGCGCAGATGGGATACAAGAAAATCTGGAATACAAAGAATCCTTTTGACTGGATGGAACTTATCTCACTCGCACCTAAATCGAACTTCTTTGAGAGACGTGTTGGGCAGTACGTGAAAGCCGGGGTTGGCAAGAGCGCTGAGGATAATCAAATATCCTTTGACGACGAAGATGATTTCTAGTTTATCACTTAACATCACTAAATTTAACTGATCTAAAGTAATTTTGGCCTCCTTGACCTAACCGAGTACTCGGAAAGATCAAGGAGGCCAAAATTATTTTTTTGTTTTTGTTTTTGTTTTATTTTTCAATATTTGTTACGTACGCAACAATGGTGTTCGGTAATATGTACTGACTACTTCTTACGACGTCTACGAGTCACGTTTCTCTGTGAACTCTTCACGATGTTCAGCTGGACATCCTGCTGGAACTTGACCGCTGGAAGAGCGTGCTCCTCAAAACCCTCGATATCATAACCGAATGTGAAGTCAGAGTCATCCACTTGTACAGGTCTTGTACCGATGTCTCGCATATAGTCCTCCAGACGGATATCCTTGGATTCAAGGTTGAAGTCCTCGTCAAACTCGAACGCCTCGGTGTCCTCCAGAGGTGCCATCGCTGGCGAGTGTGTCAGCTCAGCCATCTCGCTCACCTTGGGTTCTGGTGGCAGAAGCGTCTCTGACGAACGAGCCTCCACAGGATCCGGTAGCAGATCTTGGTTCAGGAGAACATCGAACGCGTTGGTACCTGTCTTCACCGCCTGACCAGCGATGATGTTAGCTGATGTACCGTTCATGTTGTCCTTCTCGGCGAAGATACCAGCAGAGATGAGAACCTTGTCCATAACCTCGTACGTGGCACGTCCAAGAGGACTGATGTACGGAGACTTGCCGAAGCCGTGACGTTGAATCTGCATCACGATTCCACGGTATGTCATCAGATCAGCCAGCACAGAGAAGTGTCTGTAGTCGATCTCAGAGGCACCACCGTTAGCGATGGTCGCCTCGATCTCACGAATGATCGCGTAACGAGCACCCTCAATGCCGAACAGGTTGTGAATCTCCGAGATGTCGTTCGTGGTAGTACGTACAGTGTCCACGTAGTCATTGGAAAGAACCTCAACCATGTTCGATCCGGTCGTACGCAGAATCCACTCCTTAACAATCTCAGGTGTTCCGTCCTCCTTGTAGTGTACCTGACTCTCCTTGTCAAGAACAACCTTCTTGATACCTGGCACACCACGCAGAGGTAGAGTCAGTAGACAGTCACCGAGAGAGCGGAAGAACGCGATGTAGTCCTCACCTTCATCAAAGTCCTGGTGTACACGAATGCGCATGGTCAGGTTACTGCTGTTCATGTCAGGGACAACACACTGAATATCAGTATCTACGTTACAGTTCTTCACGATCTCGTCGTATACATCCTGCATGTAGATACCACGTTGAAGCATCGCCTCGCGATCGAACTCCATCCAGAGAACCCAGTTACTCAATGAGTCAGGATCATCACACTCCATCTCCATCAGCTCCAGCATCTCCTCGAACACCTCGTACGCGCGCTCCTCCTCCTCATACTTGCCACCCTTCACGTTAGGCACGTACATGATCTCGGAGTGTGCGAGAATGTCCTGAATCTCTGTGTACTCAAGAGCGTTCTTCACCTCAATGGCTGCGTCACGGTTCTCTGCGTACTCAGGCTTCATGTAGATCACCATGGAAGGAGTCTTGATATCCTTTGACATGTTGATGATCTCTTGCGCACGAGGCACACCGGAGTTCGTGATCATCGCCTTAGCACCTACACCTGCAAAATGAAATGTATCACGCACATGAAGACCACCAAGAAGACAGAAGTTGCGCGTGTCAGCGACAGTGAGATCGAACACATGAGACTTTGTTGACTTAACCTCATCAATCGAGATAACCTTGTCAAAGTAAACCTCACTGTTAACAGCCTCTTCAATAATCAATCTGTCCTCCTCTGACAGATCTTCCTTTAGCATCTGTCTCAACTCATCCCTGCGATAATCACCATCCAGTTGAGATGTAACAACACTTGGAATAATGTCGTTACAGAAAGAGTTTCGCGCGTACTGGTGACTACAGATCTTCTCAAGTTTTTCCTGCTTACTGTTGTCAGTCAGTCTGATTGACCGGATGAATCTCTGTGCGAAACGGTTTCTCATACAGATAGACCAGTGAGGAAGAATGTTCTTTGATCCGACATTGTTCTTCTTAACAATTGTTGGTCCGTACTTTCTTCCGAATACTCCGAACACGGCCAGAAGATCCAACACACCGTCCAACAGAGTCTCCGAGACAGACGTTGCGTAAACAGCTTTCTCTTTTAGATTGACTGTTCCGTCACCGCTGAAATACCCGTCCAGAACTCCTCGAACAAACTCTTTGTTCGCTGTGAAAGCGAAAGGTGGCACGAACTTATTAGCAGATCCGTTTCCACACATTCTCTCCATCAGAGTCGCCAGAAGAACAGAGTGAATCTTCAGGTCAGTGCTTTTGGAGCCCTTGAATCTTTTGTTCGTTGAGACATCTGTATGGTATCCTACAGAGTACCTGTCCAGAAACTGCTTCAGACGAGTCTGGTACTTCTCGTCGTTATTTGAGATGTGTACATACGTCTTCGTGACACCACCCTCTGCCAGATAGGCACCCACAAAGAACCCGAACTCCTCATCAAGTGTCATACTCTCAGGAATCTTACTTGTTGTTCTGTTACATTTCTTGGGATAGATAACACCTTTCTCAATAACTTGTTTTCTCTTGAGAGCGTCCATACAACTGTCTGATCTCTTGTAAGGAACAACGAAGTCAACTCCTTGTGCTTTCGAGAACCAGTGTCTCTCACCGTTCGAGACAGAGATATCTCGTATCTTCTTGGCTTTGTACAGCTCAGATCCGTAAAGAAACTCTGTTCTCGGAAGATAGTGAGAGAGATCAATCTCCTTGCGTACGTTCTTACACTCTGGAAACTGAATCGTCACTGGTAGATAATCACCCACCTTCAACTCCTCACCTGTAACACCCACGATCAGATTATCACGTCTGGCCAAGAACGACTTAGCCTTTGTCGCGTGAACAACACGTCCTGCTTTAGTACGAACCTTCAGCAGTACTCCGTCCTTTCCAGGAAGATGCTTCGTGACTGCCTCCAGTTTCTTCCAGTGTGTCTTCCCGTTCTCATCAACACATACAACCTCGTAGTCCTTCTGTGACACATCCACATAGGTCGTGTCATTCTCCAGATACTGCGTCCTTGATTTCTCAGCCTCCTCAATCTCTCTCTCAATAAAATCACCAATCTGTCCTGAGAAACACTCTGTACCGTTAACCGTGATCTTATCGGTGTAATCGATACTGTTGAGAGTAAGCTGAGTGACGGGTTCACCGATAGACTGTGCTGCCACGATACCAACCATCTCACCAGGATTCACGTACGCGTACATGATCTTGTGACGAATCATCTGTATGGCGTGACGGAACACCGATCGAGGCATCCTGTACTTGAGAAGACACTGCTTGGAGGAGAGATGTGAGCGGATCATGATCTTCAGGATTGGGTATGATTTTTTGTTAGGAGTGTACTTCACCACGAACTCTGTTAGCTCACGAACACCCTCAATGATCTCCTTCGGAGTGATATCAGAGATATCACCCTTCTCGATGTGGAACTGATCTGTTATCTCCTGAAGCATCCTCTTGAAGTTCACCGGTGAGAGCACCGATCGCTCCATCGACTTCTGATTGGGGAAGAGCTCGTAGCGCAGACGACGGCGATCCTCCTGAATCTGCTCCCACTCCTCCTCCATCGCTTTCGTCTGTTCAGCCTTCTGCTTCTGCATGGTGGTGTAAGCCTCTGATGTGAGCACGTTCTCGCTCACATTATCAAAGCTCCACTGGTACTCCTTCGAAAGATCATTGTTGTCCATCGGCATGAGAATTAGAGGAACGTGCTCAAGCTTGACTGGGTCAAACCCGTCCAGACCGTATGTGTACTGAACAATATTGTTGGACGCGTCGCGAACAGTGTCGTCGTACGCCACTCGAAGATCCTCCATAGCCTTGATCAGACGACGCTGAATGTAACCGGTCTCTGCGGTACGAATGTGTGAGTTGATAGAACCGACACGAGAACCCATGGCGGCGTAAAAGAACTCATGAGGACGCATTCCGCTCATGTACGAGCTGTACACAAATCCACGAGACGCCAGTGACTGATCCCACTTAGTGAAGTGAGCCAGCGTTCTCCCGTTCCACCCGAAGTTCACACGCTTTCCGTCCACCATCTGCTGACCAACAGTTCCCATGATCTGGTTAAGGTTCGTGGAGTTACCCTTCGAACCGGACTTCACTGACTGAATAAAGTGGTTGTCCGCAGGAAGGTTATCCTGAACGATCTCCTCAACCTCCATAGTCGCCTCGTTAGCAATGTTCAGAATGTCGATCTCTAAGGCTGCCATGCGCAGAGACTCAGAGAGCTCGGGCTTGAACATACCAAGCTGAGACTTACGAATCAGCTCGTTCGCCTTCAGCATCTTGTTCTGAAGAACCTCCTGAATGTTGTCACGAGTCTCACGTGAGGGGATAGCATCACCGAATCCGATAGTGAACCCAGTCTCCTCCATCCATGCGACGACAAGACGTTGCAGATTATCCAGGAAGTCTCTGCAGACACGAGAGCCGAACTGGTTGAATATCGCCTGAATGATACCATTAGCACCACCACCCAGTGTCTTCTTGTCCATGAAACCATCCACGATCTCGCCGTTGTGAATAGAGATCTTCCCGTTCTCCAGAGAGACATTAGGAAGAATCACACTGAACAACTCCTTACCAGTCCAGAATCGCTTCTTGCGAGCCTCCATGTAGTTGAAGTTCGACTTCAGCTGAATCACTGGCATTAGGTAGTGAAACAACTGCTCACCAGTGATCGCGAGTGAGTCTTGTGTGAGTAAGTAAGAACCGATCATTGAGTCCTGTACGACGGAGATAATCGGCGTGGACTTAGCCGGGGAGATAATCTGCGTAGGCACCGCAGCGATCTCCTCCAGTTCCACACGAGTCTGTAGAGACTGGGGAATATGACAATTCATCTCATCCATTAGGATGAGCCCCGTCTTTCGAATCGGGGATTAGACTGTATCTTAAGCCGAATCTGGTTGACTAGACCGTCATTTTCGACCGACACCCGTTCAGTCGTTGAGAGCCTACCATAAGCTGTCAAAGCGCTCTTGTAAGCGATGCGCCCTTAGGTAGTAACCCTGCGGATTGCCCAATTCTTAGCGTTATTACCATTGGGAACGGCTATTAACCGTGTTCTCCTTAAACAGTTTCCTGTTCAGGGTGGTAGCTAAGACTCTAAGGGGTTTCCCGCATCAAGGTGTCTTGCGAGTAAGTGTTGCTGATATTCTTTCAGATATCCTTGTAAATCATCATTGATTTACTTGGATTTCTTTATTTCGAAATCTGCGTTTTACTTACTCACTAGGTGGTTATATTCGGTGACCCGAACCTGTTTTACAGCGTTTGTTCTTTCTAGGTATAACAGGTAACCTAGAAAGCGCCCACCTGTTGATGGCAATGAGATGAACGTTTACCATCGAAATCAGCGTTGTAAGGCTTACACACGAACACGTTCAGTCGGAAAGTGTTGTGCTCCACGATACGAGCCTTGTGCGCCATCATGCTCATTCTGTGTAGAGAAGGCTGACGGTTGAAAAGGCATATGTCACCGTCCTTGATGTGACGGTGTACGATGTCACCCACCTTCAGCTGAATCGAGTTAGGATCCACATGCTTCAGGTTGATGATACAAGGAGAAGGTGTGCCGTAACAGTCGTACTCAGTGCGCTCTATTTTTTTGGCACCTGGGTGGATGTTGGGTCCGTTACGCACCAGCGCTGACATCTCCTCCATGTTATCCTCTGTCACGACGTCTGGGAAGGTCAGCACCATCGCTATTTTTTTGGGCATACCGAACTCGTCGATCGAGATACCAGGATCGACGGAGATAACTGTACGGGCTGACCAGTCAACACGCTTACCCATGAGGTTACCACGGAGACGTGCGTCCTTACCAGTGATTCGCTCGCGGAGTGCCTTGATAAGCTTGCCAGAGCGTTGAACATTACGAAGGAATCCTGGGATCTTATTAGAGATCAGAGTCGCCACGTTGTACTGAAGGAAGTTGTACGCGGCGTCAATCTTGGTCTGATCCTCACCCTTCTCCAACTTCTTCTTGAGGGTGTTGTTCGCCTTCACTATCATGTGAAGGACGTACGTTAGATCATCCTCAGATCTCTGATTGTTCTCTCTCTGTACAGAGGGACGAACAGCCGGAGGAGGCACGGGAAGCGCTGTACAAATCATCCACTCAGGACGCGAGAAGACCGGGTCAAACCCGAGGAACACACAGTCCTCACGTGTGATGCGACGCAGAATCTCGTAAGCTTGCTGTGGGAAGATGCGTTGCTTACGAGAGATTGAGATGTCCCTGATAGCCTCCTCCTTGAACTCAGCAAGAATCGCGACCACAGTGTCCTTGTCCAGCCCTGGAATCTTCACCTGACCACGAAGCTTGTCCGATGTAAGAAGAGAGTACTTGGAAGGCTGAATAACACGGCATCCAGTGTTGTGGCAGCAACGAGGAGACTTCTGAGACTTTGTACTCGCCTCATAAATCACCTGAAAACGGTTCTCACCTGTCTTTCCCTGAAGGTTCTTCACCAGCTTCTTGTTATTCTTGCGAACAAGCAACGTTGAACAACGGAAGCAGACGCAAGGAAGAAGCTTCATCACGATGTGAACCAGATGCATGTGGTACACAGGGAGAGCAAGCTCGATATGTCCGAAGTGCCCCGGACACATCTCTGACTTGTTCTCACAGGTGGCACATTTGGGTCCACGATCGATCACACCCATGCGAGGATCGAACAATCCGTTGATAACGGGTTCGGATCCGTCATATGTATCAGGCTTCGTGATCTCACACACAGATCCCCGACGAATCATCTCGGGATCCATGAGTCCAAACTGGATCGCACCAATGCGACGAGTTGGTTGAAGATTTTTCAGTTCTCTGGCAAGGTCGTTCATCTTGACTTGATATAGCGAAGATAAGTGTCAGGGACTGCTACACAAGATACTCTGCTGGCTTTATGTATATGTTTTTTTCAGAAACGCAAAAGTTGTTATCGGAAGGTCTTCAGATATGTTTTTGTGTTTTTCTCAGAGCGCGCACTAGTATACCCGAGTGGCTTTAAGTCATGACATCAGTTTTTTTCTCTGCCCCTCAGATTTTTTGGGGTCCGCAAAAATATGAACTAACATAAAGATTTCAGAACTACGTGTTATCAGCTTCCGAAAAGATGTCGTGCCAAGGTATAGAGTACTTTCTTTCGACAGGTATGGGAAAGACAGAAGAGTCAAAACAAAGTGACAAAGATTCAGGACCTGTTACTCGTTCTAGAAGTAAAGCTCGTCAAGGACAAATTAAGAGAAAGCGGTCTTCTCATGGCGACAAGCCACCTGCCAAAAAGAAAAAGGAAGATGTTAACCAAGGGTCTTCCTTTTCCGAGAGCGATGCAGGCTCCGGAGACAACTCATCAAGCGATGAAGAGTATGACTATGATTACGTGCCACCCACCGAGTCCGAGGAGTCTGAAGAAGAAGGGTCGGATGACGGCGATGACGGCGATGACGGCGATGAGGAGTCTGGAGACAATGAGATGGAGACAGAGGATCTGAAAAAGGTTGAGCCTCGTGTGAAGCGACGCAAGATCGTACACCGAGAGCAAGATGAAGTAGAAGGGGAAGATGAAGAAGGCTCTGAGGAGGAGGGTGATGAGATGGAGGACGGTGAGATTGACATCGAGGAGGATGAGAAACTACAAGATTTCATCTCGCAACTCGCAGCCAAACTTGGACAAGAGGTGTACGAGAACGCGATGGCTCGTGCTGATCAGCATGACGCTGAGATGGACACCGCAGAAGCCATGGGGATGATGGGTCAAGGTAGTCAACCTCAACTTCTCATTGTCGGAGGGCAGATGCCTGGCATAGGAGGTCAACGGGACAGCATCGTTATCGAGATGAAAAAGTCAGGGATAGATGAGAAAAATAACAAGGAAGATGAGGATGAGGACAACTGTTGTAAGAAGGGAGGAAATCGTGAGTCTCGTTGGGACAAGAAAGGCAAGGATTACAATCTGCGCAAGCGTCCCACTGACTTTCGTGAGTCTCTTACTCCTGAACAGAAGGAGAAGTTAGAGGCGGTAGAGAAACAGATCTGGGAGATGAATCGTCACCAAGTCCCTCCACGTTACAAGATCCTTCTGTCTAATCTGACTATCGGATCCAAGCAGAAGATTCTGGCTAACATGGATCGTCTGGCTTACATGAACTCGTACAGCTCGGAGTACTCCAAGCTTACGCAGTGGCTAGACGGCGTTCTCTCCATTCCGTTCGACACCAAGATGGAACTTCCTATCTCTCTGTCCAGCACAAGTGAGGACATCTCCAAGTACTTGCAGTCTGTCCAAGGAACTATGAACGAGTGTATCTACGGACAGGATCAGGCGAAGCAGTCTATCCTTGAGTGTGTCGGAAAGTGGATCACTAATCCTGGCTCGTCCAATCGACCTCTCGCGTTCGTAGGCGAGAAAGGAACAGGTAAGACAACTCTGGCTAAGTACGGAATCGCCAAGGCTCTGGGTCGCCCGTTCTTCCTGATTTCATTGGGTGGTGAGTCTGACGCTGCGTCTTTCAAGGGACATGACTACACTTACGAAGGTGCTCGCTGGGGTCGTATCGCGGACGCGATCATCCAGGCGAAGTGTATGAATCCTGTTATTCTGTTCGATGAGTTAGACAAGGTATCCGAGACACGTCAAGGTGAGGAGATCATCGGTATGTTAATGCATCTGACAGACACAACACAGAACGACAAGTTCACGGACAAATACTTCGCTGGTATCGATATCGATCTGTCAAACTGCCTTTTCCTGTTCTCGTACAATCACGAACACCGTGTAAACCCGATTCTGCGTGATCGTCTTACTCCGATTGAGTTCAAGTCTTTCTCTAAGAAAGAGAAACTGATCATCGCGAAGAACTTTCTGATTCCGCACGCGTGCGAGAAAATCGGTATTCGCCCGGATAAGTTCCAGATATCTGACTCAACCATAGAAGAACTGATTAACCGTTTCGCACCTCACGAAGGTGGTGTGCGTGATCTGGAGAAAATTATCGAGAGACTCTTTCTCCGCATCAACCTGGTACAACTACCACAGTCGCTTGATCTGCAGTACAAGAACGCTAATCCCGAGTTCCGGGACGGTAAGTTTGTGATCACTAGCAAGATCGCTGACAAGATTCTGACTGGTGTGAAGGATAATCGTCTACCTGCACATGTACAGGCGATGTACACCTAAAAGGCTTCGCCTTTTAGTTGCTGCTAAAAAGAGCAAAGCTCTTTTTAGCGTACACTTGAAGAACTTCGTTCTTCAAATGCTGACTCGCAAACTTTGTTTGCGAGGCGTACACCTAATTAACACTTAACTCAATCCTCCACCCTGTCACGTACGTCTGACGCGTCCACATCACTGTTGTCATGTACACCCATAATCTCGTCCTCTGTTTCTGAAAAAGGTTCTGGTCTTGAGTCTGGCCATTCATCAAAGGAGAACCCTGTTGGTGAATAATCAGGCAATCCCTGCATAAACTGTGTGGATATGTGCGCAAACACCTCTTGATGAAGTTGAGGAGATTTCATCTGTAAAGTGTCCACAGCTAAGTAAACCTCTTTCAGTTTCTCGCGTAATCTCTCCAGTTCCTCCTCAAGATACTCGACATACATGCCTTTCTTACTTTGTAACACACGAATATTGGGGTCACCAACGTCCATTACAGTATGGCCCTCCTTGATAACAACTTTCTTTTTTTCATTAGGCTCTGAAACAGGTTCTAGGTTCTTGTTCTCGCATCGCGACACATCTTTCACATCATCCTGATCTTTCTTGGTCTCGAAGATGCGTCTACTCTCTTCCATGGCCTGCCGTAACTGTTCCTGATACTCTAACTCGCTTTGGCGCCCAGTCAGATCCTCCCATGATGCGGGGAGTGGAGGCGCGGAAGGCTTATGCTCGTGTTTCTGATCACTCATACCTCTTTTGACTTCTATTAAACACTCTCTTATACCTGCGAGGCATTTTTCTTAATGAAAGTATACGTGTTGGACATTTGTCACAATGAACACACAGTACACCGCGATGTCAAGACCATCGTACTGTCCACCTTGTCCAGAGGAGGAACACCCTTTAGAATGGGTTGGTGATGTGGCTCTACTTTTAAACGTCATGTCTGTGGTGCCACAGATCTATCACGTTTACAGCAAGAGAGACGCTAAATCTTTGTCATGGATGTGGATGTTGTCCTCATTCACGGCGAATATACTATGGTTCATCTTCGGATACGTGAAGAACGTCCCGTTACTGATGCGCACAGGCACTTTCTTCGCGGTAGTGTTCGTTATTCTTGGTTCTATGAAGTTTTGGTTTGAACGTAAGCACTAACCTGTCTTTTTATCAGATGATGACACAACGGCCATTGGTATCCAGCCTCCGATATCAGAAGATATCTGATCTCTTCGATTTGTCCGACCAGCTCTCTCCCCACCCATCGCCATCTTCTTCGGGTAGTACGCCCGAAACTTGTCCTTCTCAGTATGAGAAGTCTCTGGCGCGTACAGAAGAAGACGCGCGTAGCGAATCAACTCTTCCATTTTCAACGTGTTGTAGTAGAATACATACGGTGAGTCGTGAGGAATCCCATCAAGGGTGATAATAAGAGCGATGAAGTCCGGTTTGGAGAAGTTGGTACCTCTTTTGCGTAACTGCTCGGAAGCTATCCTGGCGAACATATGTAGAGGGTCATTGCCAGTGGCATCTCTTGCCTTGACGTCGGCGGATTGCTCGGCGACCTGAACAGACGCCTGATACTGTGCTCGTGACTGTCGTTTTCCCATTTTCTCTTGTTTTTCCAGAACGTTACCTGTTTAGTCTTTCTAAGGTAACCTCTGGGAAAGATCGATTTTTCCCATGCGTTAAAACTCGTAACGCTAAGCGGTTTTTCCCTCTCTTGAATTCATCTCGTATGCCGGTGGCGCAGACGGTTTTGGAGCTGATCGTTCCCTTAAAAGAGCTATCATCTCGTCCTTCATTCTCAACTGCTCCTTCAGCATTTCCACCTTCTGGCTATTCACACGAATAATAGCGTCCTGCTCTCCAATAAGTCTGTGTAAACCTGAGATGTACATGCGAGCGAATCCTTCAGCGTTCGCCTTGTGAGATCCTGGACAGACTCTGCTGAACAACTTCTTGTTAATACCGAAAACCTGACACGCGTTGTCTGACATTGTTAAGATATACTCTTGCTTGACACCTCTTAAATCTACTTTTCTCTCAGTCCGTTGTGACCACCTTGGCAAGATGAACAGGTTTGTCCGCGTCCAGACCACGCACAACGGACAAGTAATAAGAAAGCGCCTGGTAAGGTATGATGTTAAGCACTGGCGCGAACGTCTCGTTACGAGGCAGATGAATCACACGTTCAGCCTGCTTGTTCTCATACCCTTCAATATCCGTCGTGACGTAAACAACAGCGCCTCTAGCATGTACCTCCTCGATCGCAGACTCGGTACGCCTCAGAACCTCATGGTCGTTCTCTTGTAAGCTGAACAGAACCGGTGTTCCTCTCTCCAGCAGAGAGAAAGGCCCGTGTTTAAGAGCACCTGTGGGATACCCTTGTACCCAGATGCGACCAATCTCCTTGATTTTGAGCGATGCCTCGTAAGCGACAGCACGTAATCTACCTGTAGAAAGCACGAAACCGTGATTCTTAGAGTGTAGAGACTGTGCCATCTGTAGAATATCGTCAGGACAGTCAAAGGCGTGTGAACCGTTATCCGCGAATGTACGATACGGGAAAATACTCTTCAGAGTCTTGCGGATCTGCTCACCCAACTGAACGAAGTCCTGTGTCACCTTACCCTCACGACCTTCCTGTAGAGCCATCGCCAGTAACTTCAGACCGACAAGTTGAGAGACATACGCCTTTGTCGAGGCCACAGCGACCTCACGTCCTGCGTGTAGATAAACAGCGATGTCAGACTCACGAGCGATCAGAGAGTCTTGAACATTCACCAGAGCGATTGTAGGCACGTTCGCTCCTTTGATAATCTTCAGAGCACGATGTACGTCTTTAGTCTCACCAGACTGAGAGATCATGATAGCAAGCACGTTTGAAGGAGTTCCGTCAGATCCTTTCGGAAGATCCTGATCGGTAAACTCTGATGCGACCACAACACGAACAGTTCGAAAAGGAATATCTCTAAAGAACCATCTTCCTGCCAGACCAGCATGATACGACGTACCACACCCGACTAACAACACGTCGAAACTGTCATGATTCGCCATTTTCTCCTGTAACGGAAAAAGAGCACGAAGCTCAGGATAATGTCCGAAGATCTTATTACGATGTTTACCCCACTCGGCAGGTCCCTCCACAGCCTCGATCTGATCATAAATCTCCTTCGCCATCCAGTGAGGGAAAGGATCAGGGTTAATATGAATCACCTCTTTGGGCACAGGGGCGAACCTCAGATTACGAATGTTAGAACAAATCTCGTTCATCTGCTGTCCTCGTCTCACGCACAACACCTCGTCATCCTCAAGAATAGCGTAGCGGTCAACACGATTAACAAACCCGGCTATCTCAGAGGTCGCCATGATCATACCACTTGATCTCTGATATCCGACCAGCAAAGGCGAGCCGTTCTTCAGAAGAAAGATAGAGTCAGGAAATAACTTATGAGTCAGAGCAACACCCCATGAACCTTCTAAGGAGTTCTGTGCGTCTTGTAAACACTTCAGGATGTCGGACTCCGTAGGAGTCTTAGGCAACTTGTCCGCGATCCAGTTAGAGATAATCTCAGTGTCTGTCTCAGACCGAAACGTCACGCCCTTCTTCTGTAACTCCTCCTTCAGCTCCACGTAGTTCTCGATAATGCCATTATGAATCACAGCTAGTTGGTTATCCCAGCTCAAATGTGGGTGAGCGTTAGGAACTGTCTTCTTTCCGCTGGTCGCCCATCGAGTATGAGCGATACCACCGATAGCCTGTGAGGGAAACTGGTCTTTGCTCAGTTGAATCTGGTCAATAGCGTCATCAGGGAGTAACTCAGAGACATTATCAGTGACCTCCTCAAGTTCAGCTCTCTTGACAGCCTTGAGCAGACAAGAGAACTCGGAGTCAAGAATACCACATGAGTCATACCCACGGTTTTGTAGAGCACGGAGGGATTTCAGAAGAAGATTGAAGACGATATGTTTCTTGGATGAGTTGGTTGAGTTGGTTGAGTTGGTCTCGATGGATCCTAGTAATACAGCGACAATACCACACATTGTTGGTCAGATAAGGGATGAGAGAAAATTATTTATGTCAGGGTTTGATCTTGCCGAATGCTTTAGATGTTTTCAATAACATTTCAATGAAAGTTCAGAAACTTTCGTAGAAATGTGATTATGTGATTAATACGCTATTCAACTGGTTCTATCCCTAACGAGATAATAGCATCTCTTATAAATGTTTCAAGTTTCACTTTGTCATAACAGTTAAATTGATATGGGATAATAATAAGTTTAATATTGTTTTGTTTACATAATCTGTATTTTATCTGGTCACGCTCCTGTTGGTTCTTAAAATCTTGTTCAGACTTGTGAAAAAATGGTGTATACTCATAATGTTGTTTTCCGTTATACTCAAAAGCTAACGAAAGATCAACACAATAACCATCTAGCTCTAACCCATTGAGAAATTTTGGGCGTTTCTTAGGAAACTGTTTTCCAGTTAACTTTTTTATAATCTTGCGTGATAATCTCTCGGAACGATATGATGCACAGGTAGGACACCAATGTCCTTGTTGTATATTATTTGTTGTTGCATACCATTGATGTTTTTTCTCACACTCCCATAAATAACGAGTATGAGCATTTTTATATTCACATGTTAGTATTTTACCATTATATTTTTTTATCATTTTTTCAATATCATTTAAAGTAAGTTTAATATTAGGTTGAATTTTTTGAGAACATGTAGGGCACCAACTATTTTTTACACTTGCTACTGATGCAGACCACTCATGTCCTTTATCACATCTCCATTTATGATGTTGATGAACACCAAGAGGTTTATCAGATAATAACAAGCCTCCTTTTGTGATTGCTAATTTCCTTATTTCATCAATATTCTTTCTTGAGTTTATCCCTCTTTTTACGTATGAGCATTTTCTACACCATCTACCATTTTTAACATTATTAATGTTCATTTTAAACTCTGTGTTACATTCCCCACATCTCCATAATAAAGGAGATGATGCATTTTTATACTCTTTTGAAAGTAAAATTCCTCCTCTTTTTTCTCCTTCATTTTTACACTCTGTAATACTAAGTTTTTTTGTCATTTTATTTAAACAAAACCTATTTTAAGTTGTTAAAATAAGTTTATCGTCTCTTTACAGGTTGTTCAAGTTGTTCTCCGTCCCAAACACTCCATTCTCTACCAGGAAAGAAGGCAGCCAACGAGTCTTTCTTCAATGGTTTACATGCTGACGGATTCCTCTGGCATATTTCAGGATAAGGACATTCATAACCTTTTGGTTCTTCGACTGATCCTGGTGGTTTAATACCATAACACCATGCGCCTAATCTGACATGATCATTATATAGACCTCCGTTAACCCCAGGGGGTGCAGGAGATAATCCTTGTCTTCTCATTTTTACATACTCACAAGGTGCTACAACTTGATACGCATCGGCATAACCCGAACTATGTCTCCCTTGTATCCATCCAAGTTGTGGAGCATGACCACCCTCATTGTAATACTTAATAAGTTGTTGTTTTGTTGCTAGTTCTGCACCATATGCTCTACATTTATACGGAGCTTCTGCTCGGGTAAAGATCATATCTTTAATTAAATATGGCTCACGTTCGTCCTTCTCCTCGCGCTCCTCGTACTCAACCTCAGGTTCAGGCTCCGCACACGGTGATGCTTGAGGATCCATCCCTTGTACATACGTCCAGAAGTCCTTTTTACCGGGCGCTGGGCACGGTGTTCGTAGATACTGAATGAGGAAGACAAGTAAAAGGATAGTGAACAAAGCAATAAGAAGTAGAATGACCCATGAGATCATAGAGACAGTTCCACCACCAGCACTTGAGTTCATGTTTCTGACAGCACGTGCCACAGCGGCATGAGATCTGTTCATCGCTTTGTTAGCAGAACTTACTGCCTTGTTGGCGGATCTATTCACCTTGTTAACAGTGTTACGAGCAGCGTTCATCACGAATACGTACGCTCCTATATTCTACAAAACAAAAATACTATGTGTGTGATCTGATGACTTCCATCAAACTACTTCCGACGGTAAACTAAATAGTAAGCCGATGTGTTGATAACAGCCTTGGTTTCCACAGGAATAACCCGTGAATCGTCAAACAGCCACCAACTGCCCCCGATCTTCCGCGCGCAGACGTAATGTCCGCCACGAAGCGATCCCCCGTGAAGAGCGACCGCGCAGAGATCGTAGATCTCCCCGTCTCTGTGTGGATCCTCCACGTAAGGTGTCAGATCCAAGTTCTCTAACGGGTAGGTGACAGGGTGTGAGTCCTTAACAAGGGCGTACCCCATTGGTGTACGCACGTGTAGAAAACGCTTCAGATGAAGAACGACGAACTCCGCCGTCTTCCAGATACTAGTGTGTTTCGTCGCACACGTCTTCTGGCCACACTTGTCGCACAACCACTTGTTATCATCGTCCAATCTCTCAGGTGTCACCAAGTGTTGAAGACACTTGTACACACTTGGCATCTTGTCGATCGTCAAAGTGATAGAGAAGAATGAGTCGAAACGCTCAGAGCTGTTATCACACTCCGGGTTGCCACATGTGACAACCGTACGGAACTGACCACACATTGTCTCCGCAATTGTGGAGATCCTGTATTTCCAACTCCCGTCTTTCATGCGGACACGCCACTCCTTCTGCCACGCCTTGTAGGACGCGACACGAGATCTGTCCTTGGTAGAGAGCTTGCCCTCCTCCTCGTCGGTAAGTTTCTGGTCATCGCGACCGTTGATCTCGATGTTCACGTAGTAGGACATACAGTTGTGTAAAAGCTCCAGCATGAAGACCAGGAAGTCGTTCGAGTCATGCTGATCGCCGTCCAGGAAGAACTCCGACTTGTTGAAGTACGGCAACATCTCCCAGAAGATCTGGAGGAAGGCTCTTGTATGAGTCGATCGCCACTCCCCACTGGGGTTCTGAAGAGATGTGATCAAGTGAGAGAAGTTCTTACAGAACTCCTCCACGACCTTGTCATGGAGATCTGTCTTCGTTGTACTCACCTTAAGGCGCTGTCGCAGATAGGACTGAAGCCTTGGGAGCGTGTCCACGCGAAGGATATCCAGATCCACGATCGGAATGTTGTTCACATCAGACCAGTACTCGCCAGTGACAAAGTAGTCATCTCCAAGAATCTGGGCAATACACTGTAAAGCAGTGTTGAGAAAACAAGTATTGCCGAGATTTTTCAGACCGTTTGGCGAAACCACGGACATTTTACTAATGCTTTTAGATTCAGCCATCTTTTTTGTTACCTGGATTTCCCTTATGCCTACACAGAACGTTCAATTTTTAACTCCCTGTTTTGACGAATCGTAAAGCGATTATTGAGGACACATATAAGGATCCAAGCTTTTCCCCATGAAGTAATCAGTGAAATGAGGGTGTTCAAAGTCTTTAGCAGAGACGTTGCGGAAATAATCGATAACTCTGGGAAAAACACCTAGACGTTCCAGGATATCGATATTCTTACGGATTTTCATGATATACGGTTTAGCCTGGTCAAAAGTACAATGAAAAGGAACCTCGCGCATAACAATATCTGTCATCATCTTGTTGTTTCTCTTAAACTTTCCTTTTCGGTACCTCTTCCCTAGGAAGTCCTGTAGGAGTCGGTCAATGTCTTTTCTTGTCTCTGGTTTCTCTCTGTAGTTGTAATCGAGATACATCGAGAGAGTACGGAAGAAGGGGTTCACCAAAGGACGGTACCAGACCCTCCTCATCTTCACATTTTGCTTCTTGAGAAGCTTCGTGATGTAGTAATTAACGATAATCTCGTCCATCCCGTACTCGAAATCACGATATGACCGAATAGGCTTATCAGGGTTCAACTCCTGCCATCTCTCTTGTAAGCGTTTCAGTAGTTGGGAGAACGACTTGTGTTGACAGTTTTTCAGCTGGAACATGATGAAGTCCCACATCTCAGGATCAAACTTAGTTTTGCTCGCCAACATACCCACATGAAGGTAACAGTCGTACTTCTTCTCTCTCATGTAAGCGTTCACACTGTAAGGAGTACATATCGAGTTAAAACCAGCGTCGGACGCCTCAAACCCTTTGATATTATCTAAGTAAGTTCTGGTTATCACCTCATCGGCGTCACAAAGTACTATCATCTTCACTAATGGATCCTTCTCGAAAAGAGGCTTTAGTCTCATGATTGTGCCGAAAAGGCCTATGTGAAACCCTGTCTCTGTACGAAAGCCAGGACAGTCGTACTTCACAAGTTGTACCTTCGGGTGTCTCTTGTACTTCTGGAAGAATAACTGCCACGGCTTCTTCCCCTTATGCTCGAACTTAAGAAGGGAGTCGTCGTAGAAGATACGGAACTTCCAATGTGCTGGTATGAACCCCATGTCCGCGTTCTCGATATTAGTCGTGAGAGCGTACAGAAACCGTAACTGGCGCTTCTTCGCGATGTTCACGGTTGGTCTTCCGTGGTAATGGCGAAGATAGTTAGGGTTGTAGAACAGGGAGTAACAGAGAATAGCGTAAGGAGCTGTCGGTTCCTTCTCCCATCTCTTCTTGAACTCACAGAAGAACTCAGGGTCTATCTGGGTGACCCCTTTCTCACAAAGGCTTTCCTGTTGAGCCATTGTATATTCTTGCCGAGGTTTTTAGCAGTAGTAGGATGCGAAGTTCAGGGTAACAAAGAAGGATTTCTCCTTGGGAGCCTTTGAGAGCTCTACCCCGTCTCTATCTAAGATGACCTTAAGAAAGTTCGTGATAGACACCTCTGATGTCTTCCCTGTCTGCTTCAGGTAGTTCTGAATCGCTATCCATCCACTCGGCTTTAGGGTGATTTTACTCATGAGCTTTCCTAACTCAAGTTTTGACGAAAGAGTTCTCATCTTCTGATTCGAGTCTAGAAACTCTCTTAGCTCTTTCACGTAAGGCTCTGTCATCATCCTGTCTGGTTCTATGATCGCTATCAGATCGGCGCTACCAGTTGAGAAAAGAGGTCTGATTCTAGCCAGATTCGCCGCTGTCACTTTCTCTGTTCTGGCACAGTCGAACTCGACAAGTTGTACCTTAGGAGTTTTAGACTGAGAACGTACGAAGTCTCTCCACATTCTACCTGTAAGACCCTCCTGTTTCGGCAGGGAGGCGTCGTAGTAGATCCTGTAGTACCAGTCATCGGGGAGCATGCCTCGATTAAGATTATTTATGTTCTGTGTGATGTTGTACAAAGTCCGTTTCTGTTCCTTATGAGGAATGACAGCTGTGGAGATCACAGTGTGCCTTTTCTTGTACGGCTTGTACTTCTTGGTGAAACGACAAGATGTCATCGCTCATTATATTTTAACTATGTTGTTTTTTTGTCGAAGTTCTCTCCGGCTTTGGTCACCTGTTTTTGCTTCAGGTTGTGCCCTCTTTAGACCGCACGGGCGACGCACCATTGGCAGTACCACTGGTTGTCAGTGCACAGCACCATGTTCTCAAGGTACTCAGAGCGCCCGCACGGGCAGATGCTCCAGTAGACAACCGCTGGCATCAGCGGTGGCATCAGCGATGGCATCAGCGGTGGCATCAGCGATGGCATCAGCGATGGCGCGGTACACGTCATGTGCTCCACGGCCTCGGTGGCTTCCACCACAGACTCCTCCTCTTCCTTCACCTCGGTCAACTGAGCCGTCGGCTTCGTCGTGGGAACGAACTCCTTAGCAACGCGAACGCGCTTGAGTTCCTCCTCACCCAGTCGAATCAACTGCGAGTTCTGGCAGTACGTCTTGGTATCCTCATCGTAGTGGACACAGTGTGCGATCGGCGCACCCTTGGTGCTGTAACCACACAGGCAAGCCTGCTGGTTAGCACCAGGTGGGAACAACTTCACACACGAGCGCTCGGCGTCCGTGCAGTGCGAGTACACAATGTAATTCGTGCCGTGCTCTGGACACATCAACTCCCTGAGCGCACTGCATCGCAGTGTCTCTGAAAGCGTCTGCACCACAGTTTCACAGTTCATACAGTGCATCGCACAGTCACCCTTTTTGTGCGTGGCGCACAGGTCACCGTTGTTCAAAGCACCATGCAGTTGAGCACAGCGCGTGGTGCGCATGTGATCCTGAACGGACTTGCACTTAGCACAGTGAATGCGGTGAACATGTGGACACCTTGTGTTGGAACAGCCCTTGACGTCACACACCTTTGACTCGGGGTCAGGTGTGTGCGCCCGAAGCCACGCCTCGTGAGTCCCGTAGTCTACTTTACAAGACTGAGTGATCTTCTGGGCACATGCCTCCTCCCAAGTGAGATTCAGCGCGATGTTGCAACACGCCTTGTAACGGTTGCACCTCCGGGGTGCCCTCACCTTCTTCTTGCGGTAGCCGGAGCCACCACGCTTCTTGACACGGCCGAAGCCGGTGTCGCGTCGGGAATGCATTGAATGCGTTGAATGCTTTGAATCAGCCATCGTTGCTTGTTTGCTAACTGGTTGATTCTCAATTTCCTATCCTTACTTAACTTTGATTGATTTCTAGATGGTTTAGACAATCTGGTTTCAATTTTTTGTTTAACGTTACGTCTTCCGATTAAAGTTTTTTTATTTTACAAGAACGTTACCCGAACTTAAAACCAGCGTAACTACTCGAGAAGAACGTGTAAATGATAATAATCAGCAGATAGATGGCCGCTCCTAACCCTGCGACGTTACCGGTCTCGATCATGTTCACCACCTGATTGTCGGTACCCACGTTGTTCAGGGTGTTCGACAAATCGTCTACCGCTTCCACAATCTGACAGAAGAATGATGTGAAAAGACCAGCAGACCACCTGTTAAAAGATCCTGGTTTGTACTTCTCGTTCATTTTAGGGTTGTCAGACACTTTCGGAACCTCCTCATACGGAACTCCTTTGTCCTTCGCCTCGTCCTTGCGTAGTCTATCACAAAAGCCGACAGAGAGGAGCTCGATACCAGGCCCCAATCGGTAGTTCTTGATAGTCGGTCTAGCATCTGACAGGGACATCGCCAGAAGACCACTCGCCTCTGGTGTCTTCTCCACGTTCTCAGCTGTCTTCTGTGCGGACTTAGCTGTTCTCACAGCCTCTTCATGATTACTCTCTAACTTTTTTCTTAGTCTCTCTAGGTTGGAGAGCCCTTGTTTCTTGGTCTTACCTTTATCTCTTAACTTCTTCGGAGCCTTATTTTTGATACGTACACCACCCTCTTGGTCAGAGAACTCGAAATCTGATAAGTTATCATTCAGGTAGTCATAACCTCCTTTTTGTTGTCTCTCTCTTTTCATCGCCTCTTTCTTCACCTTGTTCGCCTCCTTAGAGAACTTATTTAGTGTCATGCCTTTGGGGCCTTTCGCGACCTTGTCCAATGTCTTGAAGAACTGGCAGAGAGTGCTTAACATCTCTGTGTCTTGACAGTCCATCTGACCAACAATACCACTCACATCGTACAAAGCGAAAATAACCTCTTCCACGATCATGTGATACGAGGCGACACCTGGAATGAGATCGAATATTAACTCCTTCAGCTGATCCCACACTTCCTTGAACCCTTGTAACGGTGGAGAGACAGATGCGTCGATGATTTGTGGTGACTCACCAGCTATCTCTTGTGCGATGTTAAAAACAAAGTCTCCGATATTCATGTAGACATAGATAATCGTGAAGATGAACATCGCCCACCATCCAACACGCTTCGCTGCCAGAGCTGACTCACAGTACTTGTTCGCCTTCCCGTAGAACCATGGGAAGATCATATACGCTGTCAGAATCCACACGAAAAACAACGTGGCAAAATGACGAAGCATCCATGTACAAAACCTGATAAACAGCTTCATAAACTTAGCGAACGTAGAGTTCGGATCAGACATGAAATAGGTGATCACACTAAAGATTGTATTGTTGAAAGTCACTGCGAAGATGTTGGCGAACAGAGTGATAAATCCACTAAAAAGAAAGATAACATACCCTGCGAGACACAAGTAGTAGATGATCCAAAGAAGCCAAGCTATAGTGTTAAACCCACCTTTGACACTCGGTGTAACAGTCACGTTGGAGTTATCCTCGAATCCTAACTTGGTGAGAGAGATGGTGTCAGACTCGTTTCCTAGCCTTTTCCCACTAAGGTACATATTCAGGGTTAAGTCATGATCAACATCGCTCCAAAGTTTCTCACGTACTGCTTGACGAAAGCTGTATAGTGACGTGAAAGGCGATGTCTCGATGAGATTACGCTTGTTGACAAAAACGCGGATATTGTGCCTACCCATTTTTTGTCCTAGGGGTAATAACTTCCCTGTCATACTATTCGCCTGAAAATGATTCCAAGCTTTACGGACACGAAAGTGTGGAGAAAGTCTGAGAGGTTGAAAGGGTTTGTCAAGGACGACACAATAAGAAAGTATCTACAAAAGTCAAGAAAAGCCAGAAGTGATGTCACACGAGTAGAACCACGTTATCTCATCTGGGCTTTCCTTCTGTTTTGTGGCGCTATTCTTCTGTATCATCTGTACACTCTCTGGCAAGATTACGAAGTTAAGAGAAACGAGAGTAAACGGACTGATTTTTTACCGTCCCAAGTTCATAGAGCCTCACATCATAATGTACAACCAGTGGCTACAAGTGTTCTTCTCCCCCCTCAAGGAGGTTCCAATCAAGGGAGGGCGAAAGAAGGAAACACAATCAATAGAGAGATCATGGGAGGACGACGGAATGATGCGTATCTCAGGCAAGAAGCCCAACGCATGGTCGGTTCTCCTTCGCCCCTCCAAAACAGTGGACATGAGAGCCTACCAGTACCAAATAGAAAGAGAGAAAGACCGCAGTATCCGTCTTATACAGAAGGCTTTTCTCGACCTCAACGAGAAGATGTTTCGGGAGGGCGAGCAGAGATACCAGGTGGAGGATCGCAAGGAGAAACAGGTTCAAGAGATCCTCGACGAGTTCCGCACTAAAGAGATCCAGATGGCTGAGAGACTGTTTCAGGCAAAACGATCGCTTTACTTACTGTCTCGTAAACGTCGTGAGCAGAGAGCTGACTTCTCGAACAAAGACAAAGTAGCGTTAGAACGTCTTAATCAAGAGGTACAGAGATTGACTAAGGAGGAGATTGAGCAGAAAAAGACTTTTCGTATGAGTATTCAACAGTACACACCAGAGTCATCATCTCTAAAACAACAAGGGCCTGTTCCACCACCTCCAGAGATAACATCTCTTCCGCTTGGTGTCTCTCGTCGTCGTATCATTGTCGGCAAGAACTCTGAGTCAAACACGAACACCAATAATGAGGATGGTGACGAAACCGAGACAGAGAATGAAGAGGTGTCGCGAAGCGAAAAGGAGAATGAGAACGAAAGCGAGGAGAACCAGGAAGGTGGTGATGTTAAGATAATTCATTTGTAATTGTATAAGGGCTTTGTGTAGCACAATGGGCTTTTGGAAAGATTACTTCGAACCTTGGTACTTCCTTGTCGCGTTCTGTGTGGGGATGTTCCTTGTTTACATCACCGTCCCGACACCAGAGGTTATCATTCGTTACCCCACACCACAAAACTCAGGCAAGCTGATGTACAAGGACTCTGCTGACATGTGTTACGTGTACGACGCCAAAAAGGTACAATGCTCTAAGGATGCCATAGAGACACCTTTACAGCACGTTAACAACAAGGTGAAAAATGAGAAGAGCTTCTGGGAGAAGATTGTCCCAGGTGTAGGAAATCAGGCTTAAGAAAAACCACGTATTAATACACTACTCGCTATTACGAGTGATAACAAGATGAGTGACAAAGAACGCCCCCAGCTACGTCCACAGTACGGTGACGCCTGGAAGAATCGTTCAAAAGTTGTTGTTCCCTTGAAACCAATAAAGCAAGTACACACACCACAACCACCTCGTACGATGGCACCTGAATACGTTCTGAATGAGATGGAGTTTCTTAACTACATCGCTGCGATCATGATACATGGTGATAGTTTCACAGAGGATCAGATTAAGAAGATGTGGGAGAATGACAAAATTTGCTCGTACAAATCAGTGTTTGGGAGTACTCCCATCTCCATACTACTTGCCTTTCGCGCGGGCATTAAGTTTGATAAGGAGTACCAGGTCTGGTACACAGGTCGTCATCATGAGAAGTTTCTCTACAGTATCTCCAAGACACACTGGGAGAACGAGAAAGAGTTCGGTAAGGACTATGATCGCCCATGGCTACATATTGATGACGAGTGGATATTTGACTAGGTATAAAAAGAGGACTGTTGTCTGTTATAACGATGTCCAAAACGTACCCACTTTACAATCTCACTCCTCATGACATTCATCTTTGTGATGATAACGGAGAGGTGTATATGACAGTTCCTGCGTCAGGACATGTCATTCGTGTAGGATCAAAGCCACAGACTCGGATTAACACACTGAGAACTCCGGACGGTGATATCCCAGTGGTCTCTCCACCGTCTTACACAAGATGCGAGGGTCTGCCAGTTGAGGCGAAAGGCAAAGATATTATCGTCTCTTGGCTTTGTGGTGACCAGTTGCTGAAGGAGCAACCAGACTATCCGCACCGTGTCTTGAACCCAGACACTGGTCCCGATAGTGTGGTTAGAGATGAGAAAGGAAGAATTGTAGGTGTGAAACGACTAGTTCTCATGAACCCTCCGTCCTCAGGTACGTCCACGACGTCCTGAGTTGAGAACACCTAGACCCATACGAAGATCATCATTCACGTTAGCTCCTCTTTCAGGAGGATCGCACCCGTTAACAGGTGATGCGTTACTGAACACTGAGTACTGATCGGCTAGTGAGTCGTATCCTGTCAGACCTGGTAGGATCTGACCACCGTTCATAGGAAGTTCGTTGTAGTAACGCCATGTGTTAGGTTGTAGAGAGTACGAGACACCCGTTTTCTCTAGAGCTACCTCCGCAGGTATTGTCTGACCTGTCGGAGACATTTGTGCGTTCACCTCTGGTCGTGGAGGCAACATAGACTTGCTGACTCTGTCACGATTTGTCGTGGCGATCTGGTTATCAGTTGGTTCAGAGTCCACATTCTTTCTGTAGAAGCGATTCAGGTTCATGACATCAGAGCCGAAGTTAGCGTCATTCTCGTTGAAAGGGTACAGGTTATATCCTTGAACCTTTGGCTCACGACAGTTAATATGGTCAACTAGCTCCTGCTTCTTTCTGTACTGAGTAGATTGGAAGCGATCACAGAAACCCTCCTTAGTAGGAACATTCTCGTCCATCATTCTGTCTTTCATCTCGTTAAGCTCACTCAGCTTCTGAGGGACATCATCATCATCAGCCTCGACTCCATCAAAACTGGCGATCGGTTTACCCTTTTTGCTTTTGGTGTTCTTAGAACCTTTCGGCTTAGTCTCATCACTTTCATCTTCTGGGTTATCAAACCCTTCTTTCGGAGAAAGGTCAAGATAACCACGAAAGCTCACACTTTCCAGAAGGAAATGGAGAGCTAGAATCAGTAAAAGGGCGGAAATTACGACACGCATAATCTCTCTCATACTCTTCGTAAGAAAAATGTGCGCGAATAACATACTGAGGCAACAGATGGCTCACAAAGAGAATAAAAGCGATAATGCGCCCGAGCCTAAAAAGGCCGATTCTCCCGAGAAAAAAGATGAGAATGTTAATCCTTTAACTTCTGCTAACAGCAACGCCGATCTCACAAAGAGTGTTGATGTGTGTCCTCCGGAAGATCATAAGAGTCTTGGCCCTCCACCTGGAAAAGAGAGTGACAAAAGTGATAAGAAAGATGACTGTTGTGATGGTAAATGCGATGACTGCGAGTGCGGTCCTGAGTGTGATAAACCATGTAGTGAGAAGGACGGTGCTCGCTGTGGCGATTACGGAGTACCGTTAGAGGAGATTAAGGTTGAAAATAAGGAGGTAAAGGAAAAAGAGCCTGATGATAAGTTCTGTCTTTTACGTGACAAGGTTCCTAGAAGCCTAAGACACACTCTTGAGCCACTCACCCGTGATCTAGAGGATGTTTGTGCGCAAGTGACATCTCTTGTTCATGCTTACTTCAACCAACCTGAGAACAGCCTTGAGTACGGCCTTCTTGTTGTGAAAGTTATGGAGTTTGTCGAGGACTACCGTGATCTAACAGCTGAAGAGAAGAAGTTGGTGGCTACTCGATGTATTCTGGAGCTTCTTGATGAGACTCCTAATGTGCCTGCGGTGGTGAAGGCCGATCTTATGGTGACTATTCCTGGCGCTATCGAGGCTGTCATTCGCATGTCTAAGGGTGAGCCTCTCAATCGTGAGGTGTCAGGAGCTGGTATTGTTGAGTCTGCTTACGTGGTCAAGAGAGCTTTCGAGAGAATTGTACAGTTTGTGCGTGATCACAAGTACGAGATCGCGGATATCGCCACAAATGTCTTTCTCATCGCAGCGGAGATTATGTTCGTGGTCGGAGGCTTCCCTGCTTTGGCAGGATCACAGAAGAAGGCTATCGTTATTGAGGTCTTTACCAAGTTACTCACCGAGTACGCTAAGTCTGACACAGGTGATAAACTAGAGGATCACTTCGTGGACGCTGTCTTGGCTAATCTACCCACTATTGTGGACACTCTGGTGTCTGTCGCTGAGGGGAAGTTCTCAATTAACACTCTTCTGGAGAAATGCGCGAAATGCCCCTGGTTTGTCTGCTGTGCTAAACAGTAGACGTAAGTGGTTTTCTTGGGTTAAGACAGTAAAAAATCGAAGAGTCGATTGATGTCTTAAATATACATAAGGCAGAGGAGGTATATCAGGTACAACGTCCAGGATGTCCAGCAAGGCGAAAACCCAGAAACGTACCGCCAAATCTGGCGGAAAGCGGAAGAAGAACACAAAAGTGAAGGCTGTTGAGCCAGAACCGGACGAGAAATGGCGAGACAATGTCCGCCAGAAACTATCTACGCTTGTGGATGACGAGAAACTCGGTTCTGAGATCGAGGCTGCGCTGTATCAGAAGACTCTGGACAAGTCGTCTCAGACAGATCTAGCGGTGCTTGAAATGTCTATTTTCAAGCATCGCTATCTCTACCATCTTCAGACCCTAGTTCTTAACCTGGATCCTGAAGAGTATGTGGGGAACAAGAATCTTATTATTCGCGTGAAGAACCACGAGGTGAGCCCTGTCGAGCTCGTCGTTATGACTCCAGAGGAGATGTTCCCTGAGAAATGGGAGGAGATCCGAAAGAAACAGAAGGAAGAGGAGAAGTTCTTGTACGAGAACCATCGCAAGGCGACAAGCAAGCGTATCAAGTGCTTCGCTTGTGGCGAGCGTCAGGTCTGTACCACAGAACAGCAGACGAGATCCGCGGATGAACCGATGACGGTGTTCTACGAGTGTCTCAACTGTAACAATCGTTGGCGCAGTTAGGTTGTTTTAGACCTTGTCGCTTTCGTTTTCATAGCTTTCTCAACAAACTTGACACATTCATGTACATCTTCGACTGAACATTCACAGCCTACTTTCACGTAAACCTCACACCACAACTTGTCCGACTCCCCGGTTTTCTCAGGTCTCCCCATGCCACGCACCGTACGGGCGTCTGTGCTCATGTTATCTGATGAGAACCTAGCGCTCATAACAACAGAGATACCATCTCCCCATGGAAAGACAATGTCTACATTATCAAACACATCATCGTAAGTGTACTCTGGAGGGAAGATGTCGTTCGATATCTTCACTCTCTCGTTCATCATCACAAGAACCTTGGGTCGCTTCAGATCAGAGATCGGAAGTCCTTCGTCCTCCAAAGGTTTACAACGAACTTGATGACAAAAGCTGGAACCGTCTGGTAGAACAGTCAGTTCCAGGTTTCTGTACTTGTAAGTTGAGTACTCTTTCAAACTCTCCACAATACCCAACCTATTGCGCAGAGCTGAGAAAAGTCGACGACATACCAGAGATGATATGTTCGTCTCCAAAAATGGCTTCGGTACTTTCACCGACTTTTCTGACTCTGAGATAAGTGATCTTAGAAAATGATACTCGATCGCGCAATCTTTACCAACGTCTTTTTGCGCCATCGTGAAAACCTATTTCAGTACCCTGTTAGCTTTATACCTACAGTTTTCTTAACTCAGTGATATCTCTTCTTTTTGTTGGTGGTACCCATTGAAGACCAAGTATCTTAAAGATCTCCTTCTCATTCTTGGCACTGATACGTCTTCGACCTTTATAGAGACCCGTGTCTGATAACTTGTAACCTTTGTTTTTCGCGTACTGACGAATCATACGTGAGAATCTCTCCCCTGATCCGAAGTACAGAAGATGGAAAGGCATGTCATCCCAACCAACAGCGTGTAGATCCACGTGTCTGGCCGTTCTACCTATCTTACCGACACCGATATACGTTGTTTGATGAGGACGGGGGATTCTTGAGCCTAACAAAGTGTCCTTAAGGAAACCTATGTCGAACAGTCTTGTCACCAGTGTCTCCAGAACAGGTGGAGATGCCTTACTTACATCTTTATCCGTCTTTAAAGTCTTGATAGAAAGAACTAAATCGATGTCTCCACTCATCTTCTTACCTGTTCGGTACGATCCTGCCAGAACGGTCTCGGTGTTCTTACCGAAGAGTTTGCGAAACTCTCTCTCCACTAACTTTCTAATTTTTTCTGACTCCGTGCGACTTATCTTCTTCTGTAAATCATCATAATACTTCAGACCCATTCTCTGTGCGTTAGTCGCCTTGATCTTCCCCGCTTTCACCTTCTTCTTTAGATCCGCCACTGAGGTGACACCTTGATCAATCAGAGTCTTTGCTCTCTTCGGTCCTATGTCAAACACATTTGTTAACTCTCGAAACGCCTTAACCTTCGGATCCTTCCCGAACTCCTTCAGTAGAGCTACATGACCAGTCTTGATCAACTCGTCAACCTTTCCTGCTATGCCCTTACCAACCCACGGCAAACTTAATAACTCCTTTCCAGATGTCACTATCTTGATGCCCGATGTTTTCAGGGACGCTGTAGCTTTCGCGTACTGTGCTGCCTCACGATGGTTACCCAGACTTTTGTGATAACGTTGTAACTCCTCCACCATATGAACCACGTCCTTTATGGGAACTGATCTCGAACCACCCTTCTTAGCTTTCTTCTTTCTCGCCTTCACAAACAGATCTCGAATCATCTTGATCTCTTTCTTGTAGTTCGCATGAGTCTCAAGACACATCGGGATACTATTCTTGACAGCGAATCCTATCAGATAAAGAAGAGCCTCCTTTCCTTCATCGGATGAGAAGATAAACCCCTCTCCAATACCAGCATGACGATCCTTGTGTGATCCGACAGGTGTTGCTGAATCATTCAGATGAATCAGTGTCATGAAAGATTTTGGTGTTCCGACATGTTTCGTGAAATCGGCTATAAGAGTCTGCATTCCCTTGACCGTGTTAATCGCGTACCCCGAGGCGAACGCGTGACATGTGTCGATACACGTACCGATGCGCTTCCCGTACTTACGCCTGAGAGGTCGCACGACCGCACCCAAAGATTTCATAGTTCCTCCTATATTGCTCCCTTCAGACGCTGAGTTCTCCAATAATAAAGGTACATGTGGGAACTTCTTGCCATACTCACGAAAGAAGTAGATGAGATGGTCTCTCATCTTCTTCTGTGTCTCCACATCAGTCATCATGAACGGTCTCCATTTCTCATCTACTGCCTTCCTTGAGCACATATGTATAACTACACCGTTAAGACCCATGTTCTCTGCCAGAACCATGTCTTCCGCCAAAATCTTGTAAGCCCACTGGATTCTGGCAAGACCAGGTGGAATCTTACAGAAGTTCAGAAGGTAACTCGCGTGTACGAACACCTTCAGATTCTCTTTTCTCTTATAGTCTTTCACCTTCTTCTGCTCCACCTCCGAGACAATCTTGCGTCCTTTCACGGATGTAGTACACATGTTTCGAAGGAATATCTGTACGACATTTCCACCATTCTTGCGAACAGCTTTGATCGAGTTCAGAAGTGAACCCGTGTCTCTATCATCAGGTGACTGTGATCCTATGAACAACTTGCCTTTTGAACCTGACATCTTCGTAAGGGGGGTCTTACACAAAGTATCCGCCTTACATATAGAGTCCCGGAAGAGAAAAACCGAGGATTGGCGATGGATACTCCTCCTAAAAATGTACCAACAACGCCAGAAGTGGTAACTAAACCCACTTCCTCTACATCAACACCAGAGGAAGCGGTAACTCCTCAAAACACTGGTGGGTCTAGGGAGATTCGCAAGCGATCTTCTAGCATCATGAGCAAGATCTTGTGGGGTGTGATGTCCTTCATCGGAATATTATTCATACTTGCCATTTTCACGATCATCTCGCAGTACAACAGTGTGAAAGCTAACGCGAAAAACATAGCTAAAAACTGGCCGAAGTACCGATGCCAACCACACGTGATGCCTTTCGCAGGATGGCTGGTCGGACCACCTGGCATCTCTGGTGTAGAGAACTTTGTCGAGTGTGGCCTTCTCATTTTCAAGAACTCGTTCTCTCGATTCATGGCTCCTTTCATCGACTTTCTGGACAGGTTACTCCAGGTTGTTCTTGATCTGTTCCGATCAGTGGAGAACATTCGTAAGATGATTAACTACTTACGTGACGCCATCAAGAACTTCCTGACGGATATCGGGAACATGCTGTACGGGTACGGCAAGAAGTTATCATACTTGTTCAACCGTCTTCTTCAGACATTCAAGCTCATGTTCGACACTTTTTATTATTTGTTCTACACTGTCGCCTTCTCCATCTACACAGTGGCCGCCGTTTGGAACTCCCCAATCGGTGGTGTTGGACGATACTTCTGCTTTCGTGCTAGCACGCCCATCAACATGGATAACGGCACCAAGAAGGCTATCTCTCAGTTACACGTAGGTGACAAGTTGCTGTTCGGTGGTCGTGTTCTCGCAACTATGAAGTTCCCGGGGAAGACCACTAGGCTGTACGCTTACCCTGCCAAAGATGACGAGTTCGTCTTTGTCTCAGGTGATCATCTGGTATGTGAGGGAGGTAGATGGATCCGCGTGTGCGACTCACAGAGAGCTTTGGAGACGAACGATAAGGAGGACGAGATCTACTGCTTGGTGACCGAGAGAGCCAGGATCTACAGTAACGGAGTTCTCTTCTCTGACTTCCAGGAGGCGGAGACAGACCAACAGTTCCGATGGATCCGCCAGAGAGTGCTAGACACTCTCAACGGTCTTCAGCCAGGAGAGACCCCTGAGATCAAACAGAAAGCTGATCATGTATGGGGTATCGAAGGCTCCCTCCAGCTCACGCTTAGAGACGGCTCCCAGAAGAGGTTGGACGAGCTTCAGCTAGGTGACCAGCTAGATATTGGCGGGACGGTAGAGGGTCTTATCGAGGTCTCAGGAATGGCCGTAGACCAGTACTTATACCGAGACGTGGTCTGTTCAGGAGATATGATTATCAAAGAGGATGGCAAGTGGGTTCCTATCAGAACGTCTATGGAAGCCGTTCAAATCCAACCACGTTTAGGAAAACTTTACCAGTTGCTCACTAGTGAAAATATCTTCAACGGGGGTACGATTATAGCGACTGATTTTGACCAGACGTTAAATGACGCGGTCAATTCAGAAATCGATTCCCACGTAGAGCGATATCTAAATAAAGGGATCACATTACCATCTTAGATTCACGAAAACTTTGTCGAGATGGCTTCAAAAACCTTTGATTTGAACCGACTTTTGGAGGAGGACTCTAAGAAGTATCAGTCGAAAGAGCTCAAGGAGCATATCCTTGATATTCCTGACACTTACATCGGAGATGCCGAGGAGAATCCTCTTGAGTCTGCCTGGGTGAACCAGGTAGATGATGAGGAGAGCGAGAGCAAGACTGCTCCTGTGGCACTCGTCCAAAAGACGATTCAAGCCGTCATGGGTCTGTACAAGATCTTTGACGAGGTACTTGTCAACGCTTCTGACAACGTTCCTAGGACTAGGGACGCTTACAAGAAGGACAAGACTGTTCAACTGACGAAGACGATCAAGGTCGAGATCAATCAGGAAGAAGGCTGGATCTCCGTGTACAATGATGGGGAGGGTATCCCCGTTGTTGAGCACAAGGAGCATAAAGTCATGATTCCTGAGTTGATCTTCGGTAAGTTGCTCACATCGGGCAACTACGACAAGACCGAGAAGCGTCGTGTTGGTGGTCGTAACGGTTACGGAGCGAAACTGACTAATATTTTCTCCACGAAGTTCGTGCTGGAGACAGTCGATCATCGCAGGAAGAAGAAGTTTAAGCAGGTCTGGGAGAGAAACATGTCCGAACCTGCGAAGAAGGCGTCTGTAACCTCGTACTCCTCTAAGGCGTACACTAAGGTGACCTTCTGGCCTGACTTCGAGAGATTCGGCATTGCCGGCATCTCGGATGACCTGTTGGGTCTTCTCCAGAAACGAGTCGTTGATATCGCAGGTACTACACCTCGTGATGTCACGGTTTACCTGGACAACAAGAAGGTCGGCATCAAGTCCTTTGAGGATTACGTGAACATGTACATCGGCACTAAGTCCGAGACGAAGCGTGTGTACGAGTCCCCGAACGAGTACTGGGAGGTGGTCGCGTGTGCGAGCCCCGATGGTGTGTTCCGACAGGTCACGTTTGTCAACAACATCTGTACAATGGATGGTGGCAAGCACGCTGATTACATCGGTAACCAGATCGCTCGGAATCTCGCCAAGCGAGTGAACGAGAAAGGAAAGAGATCTGCCTCTCGAGGCAAGAAATCGGACAAAGACATTGAGAACAAGCACATCAAGTCCAATCTCTGGATTTTTGTGAACTGTTCGATCGTCAATCCTGCTTTCTCGTCTCAGACCAAGGTTGTTCTGACAACACCTCAGGCGAAGTTCGGTTCAAAGTGCGATCTCTCTGACGACTTTCTGAAGAAGTTAGAGCGCACCGAGATCGTTGAGCGAGCTCGTCTTCTCAAGGGTTTCCACGTGAAGGCAGGTATGTCCAAGACAGACGGCAAGAAGACCGGAACCCTCAAGGGTATCGACAAGCTGGACGACGCGAACTGGGCTGGAAAAGCCAGAAGTGCCGAATGTACACTTATTCTGACCGAGGGAGATTCAGCCAAGGCTTTTGCCGTGGCAGGTCTCACTGTTCTGGGTCGTGACAAGTGGGGTGTCTACCCTCTTCGAGGAAAGCCTCTCAACGTTCGCGACGCGACGGATAAGCAGTTGTTGAGCAACGCAGAGTTGGAGAACCTGAAGAAGATCATCGGTCTTCAACAACGCAAGAAGTACACAGACTTGTCCCAACTGCGTTACGGAAAGATCATGATTCTAACGGATCAGGATCTGGACGGTTCGCACATTAAGGGGTTGATCATTAACATGATTGACTTCTTCTGGCCTGAGCTTCAGGAGCTGGGTTTCATCATCTCGATGTACACTCCGATCGTGAAGATCTTCAAGCAAGTACGCGGAAAGCGTCAAGCTGTGAAGACGTTCTACACTCTACAGGCGTATCAGCGCTGGAGAGAGAGTAACCCTTGGGTGACTGACAAGAACGTCAAGTACTATAAGGGATTAGGTACGTCCACGCGCCCGGAGGCTCTTGAGTACTTCAAGGCGCTACGTACGTACCAGTTCGATCCTACCGAGACATCTCGGGAGCGGATTGACATGGCGTTCAACAAGAAACGTGCCGATAACCGAAAGGCTTGGCTACGTAATTACGTTGAACACAACATTCTGGATGTTGAGGCGAAACACGTCAAGATTGATGAGTTCGTAGACAAGGATCTAATTCATTTCTCGAACTACGACAACTATCGATCTCTACCATCCATGATTGACGGTCTGAAACCGTCTCAACGCAAGGCGCTCTTCGGCATGTACAAGATGAACGTGCGCACAGAGAAAAAGGTCGCTGACATTCAAGGTCCGATCATGTCGATGTCGCGTTACCATCACGGTGACGCAAGTATGACAGGAACGATCACCGGGATGGCTGACACGTACGTCGGTTCGAACAACATCAACCTGTTCTATCCAGGTGGTATGTTCGGCACCCGTCTTCAAGGCGGAAAGGACTGTGCGTCAGCAAGGTACGTGTTCTCGTGCCTCTCCAAGATCACCGATCTGGTGATTCGCAAGGAAGACCTTCCTTTGTTGGAGATCTTAGAAGACGACGGAACACCTATCGAACCTCGATGGTACTTCCCGATTCTTCCGATGGTGCTGGTTAACGGCGCTCACGGTATCGGCACTGGGTTCTCAACTCATGTGCCGTGTTTCAACCCGAAAGATCTGATTCGCAACCTGCGACTGTTGATCGACGGGCACAAGGTACAGAAACTGAGACCTTGGTACCGTGGCTTCAAAGGCAACGTTGTCTCCAAGGGAGGCAAGTGGTTCACCGAGGGCAAGTTCGAGTTCAAAGGAACGACATCAGTTCTCATCACCGAGTTGCCTATTGGTGTCTGGACGGACGACTATCACAAGCACCTAGACAAGCTTCTGTACGACTCGAAAGAGTCTGACAAGAAGAAAAAGGCCGCACAGTGCCTGGTCTCTTACAAGAAGGAGAACGGACATAACGACGTGGCAGTGAAGCTCACTCTGAACTTTCGGCGTACTGACCTTGACAAGTTCAAGAAGGATCAGAAGTCGATGAAGAAGTTCAAGAAGACGTTCAAGTTAGAGGAGTCCAAGTCTTGTTCGGTCACGAATTTACACATGTTCGACCCTGTGGGTGGTATTGTGAAGTTCAAGACCGTGGAAGGGATTCTGAGATCTTTCTTCAAGGTTCGTCTACACTTCTACGTGAGACGTCGTGAGTACTCGATCAAGGCTCTGGAACGTGAGCTTCGATACTTGGATGAGAAGATCCGATTCATTCGTGGTATGGTTGCCGAGGTGATTCACATCACGAAGAAACCGGATCCGGCTGTTCTCGAAGAACTGCGAGACACTCACAACTTCCTACCTGATCCTTCCAAGAAGGCGATCGTGGTACGCAAGGTTCATGACTCTGTGTATCGCAACGCTCTTGAGGGCGAGATCTTCACTCCGGATGAGGATACTGACATCTCGTCAGCAGACTCTGACGCAGACACTGATGACTCCTCATCAGAGGAGGAAAGTAGCTCTGAAGAGAGTGGATCCGAGTCGGAAAGTGAGAATGAGTCCGAGGACGAGGTGGAGGCAGGAGTTGCCACTGAGTCCGAGGCCGAAGTGAAGGACGAGCGTGATCCCCGTAAGATTCTTAACGAGGATTACGGCTATCTGATCTCTATGCAGATTCGCACTCTGACCAAGGAGAAGGCTGAGGACTTACAGGCAGAGCGTGATCGCAAAGCTGCTGAGTTACAGCGTATGCGTGATATCACTCCGCGTCAACTCTGGAAAGATGAGTTGGATGAGCTTGAGGCTCAACTTGGTAATGCGTATGAGTAATTAGTCAAGTGTAAAAATCACTCATAGCAATCATAATTTCTAACTATTAACTCTAGCATGTTTCCTTAGTATCTCTTTGAGTTCTGGTATCTGAATGGGTTTTGAGAGAAAGTCTCTCATACCTACACGGCGACACTGCTCTTTCGCAGCAGGATAAACGTTCGCGGTTAATGCGACAATAACAGGGAACTCTCGATTTTCCTCAGATAATCTCTTAAGAATAGTCGCTGTAGCATCTGGGCCGTTCATACCAGGCATGCGCATATCCATGAGAATGATGTCATAGTCGTTAAGAGTAGCTTTCTCGACAGCTTCAAGACCGTCATAAGCCTTATCTGGTTTGTACCCTAGTTTTTTCAGTATTCGCACGATCACTTTCATGTTAATCTTGTTGTCCTCCACTAAGAGTATTCTAGCAGGATAGTCCTTCTCCATGTTAATATTTCTAGACACTGTCTTAGGTGCTGTCACACCTTTCTCCATGTTGATGATCTCTTCAATAATATCTTTTACTCTTGAGAAGGAGATAGGCTCACGAAGTTTACGATCTATTCGTCTTAGTCTTAACTCAGGTGTGGAAGTATTAGCGGGACATGAGACAATCATAGGTTTGTTATATTTTGGTAAGAACCTATCATGATTATCATGATGTGTTACTAAAATATCAGAAGCGAGAACATCCTTCTCATCTACTTTGGAGTCTACCACCTCTTTAGCTGGAAGAGAGTATTTCTGTAAAAATGGAGATATTGATTTGTAAATAGGTTCTTCCTCTTTATCAAGAATAAATACTGTCTTATCCGTCTGTATTCTTGGTGACATACGCTCTTTGTTCGGTGTTGGTGGTAAGGGCTGATCAGTCTCTAAATCTGCTAACGGTTTTGTTAGTGTTCCGTATTTTCTGTGCTTTCTCAACATCAACGTAAAAATAAAGTTGCAACCTTCATCTCTATCACTCTCAAGTCTTATAGATCCACCCATTAACTCAACAAGATTCTTTGTTATCATAAGACCAAGCCCAGTCCCGTTTACAGACTCACTTGTCTCACGGACACGATAAAACGCCTGAAAAAGACCACTCTGCCTACTTTTTGGTATTCCAATTCCGTCATCTTTCACGTAAAACTCAATAAGTAATTTGTCAGTAAGTTCTTTTATAACTGTTCCACCAAGAGTTATCCATCCGTCTTTACCCATATACTTAACGGCGTTACCGATAAGATTAATAAAGATTTGAGAGATTCTGTACACATCTCCGATTACGTAAAGAGGTAGTGTGTGAAAATCTCGGTGAATACGAATCTTGTAATTACAAGATTTGTTAAACGCGAGTGTTATAGAGTTGTCTATACAACGATACAAATTAAAGACTTTCTCTACTAAATCTACCTTTCCCTCTTCAAACTTAGCGATATCCAAAACATCGTTAATAACGTGTACGAGATGCTCACAGCTAACTTGTATATCTTTAAGATACTCTGACTGTTGAGCATCTAATGATGTCTCATCTAAAAAGCTAGCTGTAGAGACAATCCCGTTAAGCGGTGTACGAATCTCATGAGACATAATGTTAATGAAATTAGATCTCTCTTTAGCTTTCGCCTCTGCTACAATATGTTTACTGTGTAACTGCCCAAGTTTATCCTCGTTCTCTTTACTAATAATCACACTAGTAAGTGCTGTTAGTAAAGGTTGAACTAACTCAATCATATCCTGAGAAAACCCATTTTCCCTATTAGCTAATCCGACCTCTCCGATAACTCTCTCCGAAAAGATAAGTGGGATTGCCACGAAATTATACATTGGCTCTCCTCTTGGTTTAAAAGGACACTTACACTCTTTCTCATCATAATTTACGAATACAGGTCTTTTTTCATTATAGGCTTTCCACCAAGGAGCAGTCGGATTATCCTTACGAACAAAAGCTAGATCGGAGATTCTCTCTTTGCTAAACGCTTTCCAATAATCTCTTTTCACTTCATCTGATGAATCTTTCTCCACAGAAGGAGTTAACATCGTGAGAGCTAGTTTATCCTCATCTTTAGTAACACCTTCAATAAAATGATTAATGTACATATACTTTGTTTTAGTTGTGTTAAGAATCTGTACTGAGATAAACTGAAGTAGATCATAAAGAGTTTTGTTCTTACTCGTTATAAACGCCTTGATAATCTCATTCATAGCTCTTTTTGACATTAGTTCCATCATGTTCTTCTCCTCAATAAGTTTATCTTTCGTGATATCCCTAGCAATCGCGTAGATCATACCGTCATTGATACATGTTGTCCATGATAACCAGACTATATCACCGTTTTTGTGGTAATACCTATTCTGATAATCTGTTATCGCCTTACCAGATCCTTCATAAGTAGAGGCATCGGGAAGATCACTAGTATGAATAAACTCTGAGTAAGCCTTTCCCTCAAGTTCGGCAGGAGTATAACCAATAATTTTCTTACAAGAAGGAGAGGCTTTAAGGAACACTCCGTTTAGGTCAAAAATAGCGAATATGTCGAGAGCAAGATGATAAAATTGACGTACATCGAACTTTCCTCTTTCAAGTGTGACATCTCTAGCTATTGCGTAGTAATAGTTATCATACAAACTAGCGTTCCAAGAGAAAAGAACAAACCCTCCGTTTTTCTTCTTGTATCGGTTAACAAACCTATATATTCTCTGATTTCCTAGAACATGATCCGTGCTAGCGATATCAGTTTCATTCAAGACAAACTCCTTGTATGACTTACCTACCATCTCCTCCGGTTTGTACCCTAAAATATCCTCGGATGACGGTGATACTTTAAGAAAAACACCGTCAACTGTAGATATAACAGATAGGTCAACAGAGAGTTCTATCAAAGGAATCGCTGGAATAACGCTTGGTATTAAACTGGGTACAGATGATTTAATTAGAGATGACTCCTTTTTCTCATTAAGTGGTACTTTGTTATTATCACTCATTCTGATATACATCATTCGTTGAAAACATTTAAGAAATTATAGCGCCGAAAGGTAGAGGAAGGAAAGCAACATGCCTTCTGGTGGTCTCATGCAGTTAGTAAGTTACGGATCGGAGGATCTTTACCTTACAGGGAATCCTCAGATCACATTCTTCAAAGTTGTGTACCAAAGACACACTAATTTCGCGTACGAGTGGATCCCACAGTACTTCGACCCACAAGCGTCTTTCTCCACAACCCAACAAGTACAGATGGACGCCCCTATCAAGAGAGACGGTGATCTCATCCGTGATATGTCTTTAGTTCTTGATCTTCCTGCTATCTACTCCACCCCAGAGGAAAACTTCAAGTGGATAGAGAACATAGGTCATTTCGTCGTTCATTACGCAGATTTCGTGATCGGTGCCCAGAGAATATCCAGACAGTACGGGCAGTGGATGAATATATGGTCGGAACTTACAGTGGATGACGCGAGGCGCCCTGCCTTTAACGAACTTATCGGGAACGTGCCTGCTGTGAACGACCCAGCGTTCTACTACGGGTCAATCAACGAGACATCCACTCCGACTATCCCAAAAAGACGTCTACGAGTTCCCCTGCCTTTCTGGTTCACAGAACACCCAGGACTGGCCGTGCCACTTATCGGTATTCAGTACGTAGAGATCAGAATCGAGACAGAGTTCCGACCTCTTAACGAGTGGTTCACTATCGGATACCCCCCTGTCGCTCCTGACCAACTGTTTAACGATCCCGTGCCTCACTCCGGGTCGAACCATGTCGCTTTGCGCCAAGAGCTAATTAACGGTGGTTTCGCCTCTGATAACGTCTTCTGGAAGTTCGTGAACGGTCTGAACGTTCCGACAGGACAGTGGAACCAGAACGTCTTCCTGGATGTCAAGTACGTCTTCCTGGATAATCCAGAGAGACGATTGTTCGCCGCCGCTGTCTCCGAGTACCTCATCACACAACCAGAACGTCTTATCTTTAGAGGTCTTAACGGTGGGAACAACCGTGAACAGATTGACTTCTTTCATCCTGTGAAGGAGATGTTATGGGTGTTCCAGAGAGACGACGTGAACGTTCGTAATCAGTGGTCTAACTACACGACTCTGCCGAATAACAGAGACTATCCGAGGTTACTGGAGTGGGAGAAAGCGAGACAGATCGCGACAAACGTGCTGGAACTTCTTCCGGAGCCAGCACCCCAGGACTCGTTATTACCGATTCCTGTTATCGGAGATAAGATGTTACCTTCTGGTCTGACAGTTGATCAGTTCGTGGACTTTCTGAACTGTACGGACATTGACAAGCTGTACCGATCGAATATCGCGGCGTTTGATCAGTACTTTAACATATTCTACTTCGGTAAGTTCATCTTTAATCAGCATGACCGTCAAGAGTCCAAGCCTCACTATTATTACGCTTATGAGGAGCCGTACGACGCTCATACATCGGCACCAGGAGATCGCAAACAGATCTACAACATGAGTTTCGCGGACAAGCCGGAGATGGTTCAACCTTCTGGCACCGCGAACTTCGCACGGTTTAACAAGGCTGAATTCCAATTTACTTTAAAGGATCGTTCACCAAAACAATCTGCATGTTTTCCTACTCCAGAACTGTACAATCTTTACTTCTACGTTCGACAGATCAACGTTCTGCGTGTCATGAATGGACTAGCGGGTCTTGTTTTCGCCAATTGATGTCGATAAAAGTAATTTCCATCAAATCGGTGGACGTTCCAAAAAAGTAAAATAACTTAAAGGGAGGAAAATCTGGTAGCATAATCCACATCGCAACAGAAAGCAAGCAACGGTTACAATGTCGGTTATCGCACGGCCAACGTCAAGACAGCTAAGTCCATACTCCGTATTTCAAGACGGATTTACAGAGAGGTTCTTTGATGATTTTGTACGTGAGTTCGGTTCTATCGCGGAATCATTTGGTAGGAATCTCTCTGAGTCAACCCGTGGCTCCCGAAAAAATGAAAAGGTTGAGCCCTACCAAATGATACCTCGTACATCTGGATGGCCATCTATGAATGTCGTTGAGAAAGAGGACAGGTTCGAGGTCTCTACCGAGATACCAGGTATGAATCCTAACGAGATCAATTTGGAGCTTAGAGGTGATAATCTTGTCATCTCTGGCGAACGTTCTGAGGAGAAATCGGAGAAAACAGATCAGAGACATGTTTACGAACGAAGATACGGTTCGTTTCAGAGATTTATTCCGTTATGTGACGGTGTTACATCAGATGGTGTGACAGCACGATACGAGAATGGTGTTCTGTATGTGACAGTACAAAAGCCTGAGATTCAAGAAACTAACAGAATCCCGATAACCATTGACACAGGTCCTTCTATTCAGTCAGAGACATGATCACGAACCCCTGTAAAACGTGGTGTCCCATGATATCCACGGAGTCCACCCCTTAGGATGACCTTTCCCTGAGAACTGTCTTGTTCTCTCGTAATCTCTTCGTAGTCCCTTGTTCTTCAGCCAGGTTCTTCCGATATCAGTCACTATGTTCCTGCCGACAATCGGGTACTTGAACCTAACCTTGTTTTGAGAGTTCCACATCTTGTACAACTTCTTAACCTGAGCCTCAGGGTTGAGGTTAGGAGACATGTGTGGTAAGAACAGTTTAGTGTGCTCTGTCCGATGTAGAGATGGAACAAAAGTAGGCTCGTTCGGATGCTCTATCACTCTCTGCTCAAACACCATCTGGTGAATGGAGGGATCAGTCTCTGCCATTTTGATCATCTTAGGGACGTCCACCTTGACGTTCAGTAACCAGTCGTCCTCAAGGTGAAAGAAGAACTTATTTTTAGGTTGAGAGAAACACCAGATAACAGCCTTAGCGAAATTGGCCTCCTCAGGGTAGTTCGTTATTACCGTGCCGAAGTACTGGCGCGCCACCTTCTCCACTAGATCAATTCTGGTGTTGTTAGGAGCAGGGTCGATGTTTATGTACAGTGTTGACTGTTTCCAGTCGACTCCTTGTAGTCCATTTGTGAATGACCTATAAGTCCTGTGAAGGATCTCTGGTCTGTTACAGGCGGTTGTCGTGAACTCTAGGGGAACCATCTTACTATCGCCCGAAAAAAACCTCTATGAGAATATACGTGATAGAACGATGGCTCGTCCTACTTACTTCACGACAGAATACGTGGTCTCCCTTCTTCTTGCTCTGTTAGCAACCTACGGAGTCGCCAAGGCCTCACCTGATATGTCTGTGTGGGTCACTTACGTGATCGTGCCCTTGGCTGTGGCGTACGTCTCTCTACAAGTGATTAACGCGGTCATGCCAGGGCTGAACGCCTCAGGAGCGAGAATCTCTGCGTACGTGGATAATCGTACTCTTGGTGAGATTAACAACATGGGATACGTACAGGTGTTCCCTCCTCTTCTTGCCGTGACCATCCTAGTGTTCGTGCTTCTATTCACCAAAAATCTAGGGTAAAGAATAAGGGAGCCTGAAGAATGCTTTACGAAAGTTTGGCTTTGCTTGTTGTCGCGCTTGTCGCTTTCTTCGCTGGTAGGATGATGTCCTCAGGATCTTCCGGAATGTACACAGCACCATCTCCATCTGACCTAGTGCCATCAGAGATATCCGCAGATCCAGAACCGGTACCACCTGGACCGGATATTTCGGCACCAGGTGTACCTAACTTCTTCGATGACAGACTGAATCAGAACACACTGAGCCCACTTGGTGATAGCTACCCAGGTGGTGCCTGTCAGGTCGGTCTGCCAACATGTCAGAGACGTCCTTCGGGATGTATGCTCGGATGCTCACCCTGTTCGCCTCTCTGCTCTGGTGAGGGTAACCCTTGTATGATCACAGCACCGGTTCCGAGTGGTGTGTGGCAACCTCAATCTGCCTCTACAGTCCAGTACAGACTGAGAACAGGAAACTATGTACCGGCGTATTGCCCCCAAGGTTCTTTCGCACTCCAAAAGGCTCCAGCGTGTTCGAATCTCAGTGATATTCATGGGGATACATCCCCAAAACAGGTAACCTGTTACACCGCGAAACACCCGCTCGAGTCTGCAGAGTTAGTAGCTTCACAAGTCCCTCAGGGGCTCAACCAGATCGCTACTTGTCAGTGAAGTATATCTGGTAATCTTTCTTACCAGTCTCATTCTTAAAAACCTTGAAATGGGTCACCTTCTTCTTTTTAGGAGCTGATCTCTTTTTCAGTTTCGACTTAGTCACCCGAGTACCACCCCCGGCTGTCTGAGAATAGCTGTATTTTCCACCATCCTGGGAGAAGGAGATACCCGCCTTTTTCGCTGCCGCGAGAACAGCTTGACGAAAGACCAACTCCTTCTCCCGTTGTCTCTGTTGAGAACTCATATTTTATTCTCTGATACCTAAGAATCAGAAAATCGAAGTACTGAGAAATCAATTATTAACCCCTTTTTCCCGCTTCCTCAACGAGAACGTAAGACGAATCGTTTTTTACTCAGAGATGTTCGTCAGTTTACTGAGACGTTCCCGGGAAGTAAAGGCGGGAGAGTCCGGAGGGCAGAGGCGCAGAAGCTCGATAGTTCGACGGTTCGTTCCCGGTTTCCAACTTCTAGACGTCCCGGTTCCCTGATTTATCATCTGGAAGCTCAGATTCTGTAACTGATATGTGGTCAGAGAAGCCCGCAGAGTCTTGTTCATACAAGGAGTCTCTACAGAGGAATCCCCTTGACGTGTCCCCTTTTCCAGACCAACCCACCAGTAATCCCTCCCGTGGAACCTCACGTCTCCCGAGACGATATCCGATTTTTCCTCCTTGCTCTCAAGAGCTTCCTTAATCTTAACGCGAAATCCCCAACAAGAGATGATATTTCCTACCTCACGTATTCCCCAGAAGCCTGAGTTACGTTCCTTGTCCAGAATCATCCCGTAATCAGCGATCTGAGCAGAGATATCTCTCCAAAGCCGAGAGCAGACAGCCCTGGAACCGTTCTTTCTCGCCTTGAGAATACGCCAAGGGACGTAATGAAGATAAGCCCAGTGGAGACCGAACGGTATAGTCATCCCCTCTATCTCGATATCCTGAAGAACACCGTCAATATCCCTAGATTTGTCCACGTTCATGATCCTCCATAGGGCGTGTAGAGGTCCTCTCTTCTCGTGTATCTCCATCGGCACGTGTTGTACCATAGATTTATCATGAGCCATGGTCTCTAGATGTTTAAGAACACGTCTGACATCCCCTCCACACTCCTTCGCTAGTTTTAACTGCTCCTTCATGTTCTTCGATATCTTCTTGAGAGCAGGTGAGTCGGTCTTCTTGATAAGAACCTTGAGGAAATGACGAATCACGTCCAGGTTCTCCTTGTTTGAACGCGCCTTCAGATGGATGAAGACAGAGTGACCTGCCAAGGGTCTTTTCCCCTTGAAAACCTTGTTTCCCGTGAATATCACAGGCACACCGATCGTCTTCTTGCGTCTAAACAGGTCACGAATACCTCTGTACACCTCTTGTGTCGCCAGACCCATGTTCTCGAAGTCATCCACTAAAACAGCCTTGCGAAACTCCTTAGTATTCTTCTTGTCATCAGACGACTCCTCTTTCCTGGCGGCGATACAGTTTAACTTACCTAGTAACGCCAGAATATCACGAAAACCCATCGTCTGTATGAGCACGTCTCTTGTCGCCTTTGTGCGTAGCTCCACAGACTCGAACTCACGAAGAACGAACCCGTGTTCTTTTAGGAGTAGACGCGCTAGTGTCGACTTCCCTGATCCTACAGGACCGGTGAGGTAACAGACACGCTTAGGGGTCTTCGGGTCTTTCACTATTCCTTCCAGCCATTTTCGTAGAGAACTTACCGCAAGGCGGTTTCCTACGAAAGAGGATGAATTATCCGGTGCGACTAGTTTGTCCATGATTAGACTAAACACATATCTTGTTTATGTCTGATAATTCTCAACACTTCTCTGAGATACCAACCCAGGAAGCTGGAGGTGTTCCTGAGCAAGGAAGAGCACCTGGTGGGAGCGCGGCGTCCGCACCACGCACCTCGGAGGGAGGACCACATCGGTTGATCCAGTTACAACGATAATCGTCAGCGACATCACCGCTCAGATACTCGTCCCAGTTCTTAATACGGGGGAAGAGAGCGATTGGCTGACCTTCCACACTGTAACATCCTGGGACTTGTTTCCCGTTAATCTCTTTCTTTCCTGCCCAATCTCTACAGACAGGAACACCCATGGAGTTTTCACATACATCAAACTCGTCCCCAGTTTCTGACTTCATGCTACCGCGGTAGACCCATCCTGAAGGACAACGAGATCCTATCTTATTCATGTACTCGGCTGTGGGAAAATCAGGAGTCTTAGGTGGTTTGTACTTCTGTAAAGCCTTAGCGATAAGGTACAGTACCAGCGCGGTGATCGCGAGGACACCCACTGCTGTGAAAACACCGACAACAAGTTTTGTTCCGTCGACCATTTTACTCTCGAAGAACACAAGATACTATACGGAGCAAAAAAATCGGATCTACCTAGTTTTGAGGCATCACGTTAGGCGATTCCAGGAAAGAAAAATCGATAACTCATAATTACCACTTAAGCAACATCATTATATTATTCAACAGTACGTCAGGAGATAGAATGACAGAGACCGACGAACAACGATTCGAGAGAGTGAGAAAAGAGTGGGAGGAGAAAGGCAACAAGACTTTCACTCCTGAGTTCTACCGCCTTGTTATGGGGGAACGCCCCCCGAAAGACGCGGACAAGGGACCCTGTGTTCCTTTCGTACACAGAGGTCTAGATATCTGCTGGAAGACGAGCGGAAAGAAGAACAAAGCTGTTCTTTTTTACCACCTTCTGGACGACATGACACAACTAGAGGCGTTCGTCGCTAAGAACGAGAGGTTCCGAGTAGCTTTCAAGAACAAGATTGTGGATATGATGGAGGAAGGAAAGAGGGCTCGCAAGGCAGTTTCAGAATTACCTGGCGATGCCGAGTTTCTCGAGCAGAAAGAGGAGGAGCAGTTTATCGCTGACATGTTATCAGAGGACAAACTGATGACTCTGTACGACAGAGTCGCGCGCCTTGAGAAAAACAGTGCTGTTCCAGCTCCTAAACCGGACTTTAAGGATCTGCCAAGATTCAAGCGATGTCCTCTTTGTCGATGTAAGAAATAAGGCGAGTTAACATCTCGCCAATAACATAGTAAGATGCCGCCTGTTCTGAAAACAGAGAAATCTGAGAAGAAAGAAGTGGTCAACCCACCTGTCAAGAAAGTGAAGACACATAGTGATGATCTTAGAGATCATTTACCCAACGACTCTCCTGTTGTCAGAAAGCTTATACAGAAGAACTGGTGGGTAGGCTATTTTGACTAATTTAATAATCATTCAGAAGGTTACGTAAAGAGATCAGAACCAACATGTCGAGATACAGGCGCAGATGTTCGTCTCTCAGTTTTTCGCGAAGGATAAGGGCGTAGAAACTAATAGAACGATCGGATCCGCTATCTTCGTATTCGGAGTATATCTCATACTTCGAATGGAAGAAGTCCAGAAACTCCCATATGATGCTCTCCAACGGAAGCTCCGAAAAGATGTTTCTAACAGCCTGACATTTGATGTGTAACTCATCTTCTGTCGTTAAGCTCATATCCTTTAAAGACATATGTTAGGTATATCTAAAGGTGGGGTAAAAGGAAGTTTGTAAAACTTCCTTTTACCCACCGATTATATAAACCAGGTGATGTGGGAAATACCTCATACTCGAAAGACATTGTTTACCTTCCGGATTACTTTTGGGCAGATAATAGCTATCGCGATCGTTCTCGCTCTCGCGGTTTTCCTTTGGTTCCATTATTATCCTTTAAAGACCTATGTTAGGTATATTTAAAGGTTGGAGAAAGAAAGTTTTTTCAAACTTTCTTTCTCCAACCGATTATATAAACTAACTTATAGGTCTTTAAAGAAGTCCTCTTAAAAACTTTAGGTTTTTAAGGGATAGCATGAAATCACAGAAGGCGAACACAAAAGCTTTGGCGATCTTTTACGGTCCGAAAGTGAAAGGGATCGTAAGTTTCCATCAACCTAGAAAAAAGTCAGGATCTTACGTCACGTTCGACCTAAAAGGTCTTGGTAAGAACCGAGAGAGCGCAATTCATATTCATGAGTACGGCGACATGCGTGACGGATGTACGTCTTTGGGAGCTCACTGGAATCCTCGCAAGAAAGAGCACGGGAACATAGAGCTAAACGGTAATAATCGCCACTCTGGTGATCTCATTAACAACCTGAAAGCGAACGCGAGAGGGGTTTTCAAGTTTAAGTACTACGACCCCCTTGTAAAAGTTCGTGGAAACGAGTCGATTCTTGGTCGTTCTATCGTTATTCACGACGGAGTTGATGATCTTGGGCACGGGGGATTCCCCGACTCCAAGACAACCGGACACGCTGGTGGTCGTCGTGCTTGTGCTATTATTGTACACGCCAAAGCTTAATTAGCAAATAACAGTCTCTGCCATTCTCGCGGAGACAAGATACGGGCACGCGGAAGAGGCAGGACGTCTGTCCTCTAAGTAACCCTTCTGATCCTTCACCACATGACGAGGCACCCTAATGGACGCCCCGCGATGTGCGATTCCGAACGAGAACTCCGAGAGCGACGATGTCTCATGTGATCCTGTCAAACGTTCGTGATTTCCCTTTCCGTAAACCTTAATATGTTCCGCGTGTTTCTCCTCCAGTTTCGGCATCGCCGCCATGATCGCGGAATAACCATCATCCACACGCATGGACTCTGTTGAGAAGTTCGTGTGTAGTCCTGATCCGTTCCAGTCACCCTTGATAGGCTTAGGATGAAGAGAGACGATCGCGCCGAACATCTCCGCGACACGTTTCAGAATGTAACGAGCAAGCATCAGCTGATCACCTGCGTCAATCCCCTCGCACGGACCAACCTGAAACTCCCACTGTCCAGGCATCACCTCGGCGTTAATACCTGATATGTTCAGATGAGAGTACATACACGCTCGGTAATGAGCCTCGGCGATATCACGGCCAAACGCCTTCTCGCATCCGATGGAGCAGTAGTAAGGACCTTGTGGTGGTGGGAACGAACCGGGTGGCCAACCCAACGGAGTCTTCCCGTCATGCTGAAACAGAGTGTACTCCTGCTCGAAACCGTACCATGGATGCTCCTTTTTTACCTCCTTTCTCTCGAAGATTGCCTGCGCAGAAAAGCGATGGTTTCCTTTAGCGGGAAGTCCCTCGGGTGTTCTACACTCGCACAGAACAAGAACGTTATCACCACCCCTAAACGGATCACGCACAACCTTCACCGGATACAACTCGATCTCGGAGTCGGTACCTGGCGCCTGTCCTGTTGACGAACCGTCGAAGTTCCATACAGGATACTGCTTGTAATCCAGATGTACTTTGTGGTCTGAGCGCTTCAACGTCTTCGTCTTACATCGCAGATTGGAATCAGCGTCCACCCAGACGTACTCCGCCTGGAAGTAGTTCTGAGGCTCAGGCAGTTTCCAAAACCAGTTTAGCGCCGCCATGCGATTCGTGTCACGGGCGGATCCGTGGGTCGAGGATAGAATATCAGAGTCTGTCATGTAGAGGTGATGACAATCTACAAACATCTTCTTTATGTCTGAAAAGACTCTGGAAAATGAATCTTGACAGTAAGTATAGAAGATCTGATGAGCGGGTTTGACGTCACATCTGGTGTAAGAAAGGAAGTAACCTTTCAGTTCGACGGCAGTGGAGGTGTTTACCCGGATCTGTGTGTGGACGTTCTTTTCTTAGGAGAGAACGACGCCGCCACAGTTCCTATCCCTCCCAAGCCGGACAAACAGACTCTGTTCTTTGACTCTTCTAATGACGACCATCTGTCCCGCAAGGACATCATGGGGAATGTCGTGGATATTGAGGAGTCTGGAGATGTTATGACACTCACTCCGATAGAAGGGAATGGTGACACAGCAGATCCCCTTCGTATTCAGGGATCTTCCGGAGCACGTCAGTTATTATTCGCAGGTAGCACAGGTGACACCTGGCAACAAGGTCGTTCTTACGAGATGCCTGACGTGAACGGTAACACTTTCTGGGGATCTCAGTCCCAGTCAGGAACGTACGGTGGTACCGGCAATACTCTTCTCGGTACGGAGGCACAACTCGGGTCTCCTGGTGCTAATCTGTCAACGGTTGTTGGTGTCTCTGGTGTCGGCGAGGAGTGTACTGTCGCTATCGGAGCTAACGCGATCGCGAACATACCAGGCTCTGTTGTCATTGGTGCGGACTCGGTCGCCAACACAGGTGCGTCGGGATCTATCGTTATTGGTAAAGGTGTCACTGCCAGTACAGGTGGTGAGATCCGCCTACAACCAACCGCAGACACAACTATTGGTTCTCATAAGATGTTCGTTCCCGGACTGGGATCGTCCGGTGGGGCACTTCCACATTTTCTTCGTTACGATCCGATGAGCGGTGAGATTCAGTCTTCTGCCGGTGGCACAGGATCATCTATTACAGGAGCTGGTGTCGTTCCTGCCGCCACTGTCTGGACAAGTATGGACGAGATCGGCACTACCGATCCTACTAATATGAGACCTATTCTTCTACAGGATGATGTAGCGACACAGACCAGTGTCGGACTTGGTCAAGGACAAAGCGTCCCACCTGCTGGTGGTCAAGTCCTTGTTGGTTCTGATCAGACTGTCGCAGGATCTTCTGGTGGTGTAGCTATTGGTGCGGAAACGACATTATCAGGTATTTGCTCTATCGCTATCGGACATAATGCCATATCAACAAGTAACAGATCAACGGCGATAGGTTGCCAGGCACAAGCTACTAACACATCAGCCGTTTCCATCGGTAACGCTAACTCTGCATCTGGTAACCTCAGTACAGTCGTAGGAAACTCATCTTCAGCTAGTGGTACTAATTCTATCTCTCTGGGATCTGGAGTTGTCTCAACAGGTGATCGATCTGTCGCTCTTGGTGGTGGTATTCCTTCGCACGCAACGGATGACTCTGTTCTTATTGGTTTTAACGCAGGTGTGAACGGTGTCAGTGATGACTCTGTTGGTATTGGTACAAGTGTCGGTCCTTCTGGTACAAACTCTATCGCAGTTGGTAACCAAGCTATCACAAACGCTCTTAGCGCTGTTGCGATTGGTCAAGGTTCCGGAGCCACTGGTACAGAAGCTATCGCTGTTGGAGCACGTGCCACAGCTGGTAACTCTGGGGCTGTTGCTATTGGTAAGGACGCGTCCGCCTCAGGAATGGGAGCTGTCGCTCTTGGTGATCCTTGTGTCGCCTCTGGTGATCGCTCTTTCGCCGCGGGTAATGATGCCATTACTTTAGCACCGGCATCAGACTCTATAGCTCTTGGATCCACCGTACAGACAGATGATATACAGTCTCTCTCTATCGGATCACAACTTAGAAATCAAGGAAATAACACTGTTCTTATCGGTCATAGTGGTAGAGCTTTCGTATCTGCTGACGAATGTGTGATTATCGGAGAGAATACATTTTCCTCTACATCTCGTACAGTTATTATTGGTGCTGATACAAGAACACAGGCAACAAGGACTGTTACTATCGGAGAGAGCGGTAGTGCTAATAACACGGCTGCTACAGCGGTTGGATCACAATCACTTGCTGAAGGTGTGAGATCAACAGCTCTTGGTGTTAGTTCTAACGCAAGTGCGCAAGACTCTTTAGCAGTCGGATCAAGCGCCACTGCAAGCGGGAACAGATCAGTCGCCATCGGACTGAACACATCAGCTGTTGATGATGGTGGAGTAGCTATCGGATCTTCTGCCACATCACTAGCTCTAAGCTCTATCGCTTTTGGTGACTCTACAATGTCATCCGGAGTTGGTAGTGTTGCTATTGGTGTGAGCTCAGAATGCTCGAATAACAACACGATAGCTCTTGGTGTGGGTAATACCTCTGCTCATACAGGCTCTGTCCTCATAGGTTCTAATATATCCTCAACAGGACCTAACCAGATTGTGTTAGCACCAGAGAACAACACGGCATTTGGCACGAACCAGATGTTTGTTCCTGGATTGGGAGCAGGTGGTACAGGTGCGAACTTTGACGCTGTGATGATGTACGACACAACAACAGGTGAGATACAGTTCAACTCCAATCTGGACGGTGACACAGGAACTGTTGGTGGTACTGGTACTCCTAACGCTATTACTGTGTGGAAATCACCAACTATTATCGGACAAGAACAGGACACAGACCCTGTGTTAATGTTTGCTAGTAGCAGTGATGTACAACTTGTTATTGGTCAAGGACAAACATCTTATGGTGGTTTATTCGGATCTTTGATCATTGGTAACTCGACTGCTAATAATGATCCGGCAACAGTGCTTGGTATGAACAACTCTTTAAACGGTGGGGTCGTTGTTGGAGAAGGCAATACGGGTCTGAATGGTCCGGCATTTATGATGTCTCGTGGTGCCAGTGCTGACGGAAGACATTCCGTTCTTATAGGTACATCACCTACTGTAAATGGAGATGATGGAGTTGCGATTGGTAGAAACACAGTAAGTGTTACAGAATCTATATCGATTGGTGGAACAGCGGGTGCTACAGGTTTTCAGGCTATCGCTGTTGGCGCACGTGCCACAGCAGGTGGTACTGGTGCTGTAGCCATTGGTAAGGACTCTGTCGCATCGGGTCTTAACGCTGTAGCTATTGGTGATCCTACAATCGCAACAGGAGAACGTTCTGTAGCATTAGGTAACAACGTTTCTGCTACTGGTTCTAACTCTATCGCGATTGGGTCTAGAGTTGTTTTCGGCCCCTTTAACTTAGACACAAGTGCTGGGGCAAGTGGAAGTATCGCGATTGGTGCTTACTCACGTGTTTTTGATCAGGCTAATAACGGTATAGCGATTGGTAGCATCACATCAGTAACAGATGTAAGTGGTATCGCGATTGGTTTTACAGCTACAGCTAGTAGAGATGCTATAGCTATTGGTGATGAGGCTTTTGCTGGTGCTACAGGAGCTATCTCTATTGGTAAAGGTTCTACACACGGAGGAGGCTCTTACGGAGTAGCGATTGGTGATGGTTCTAACTCGACAAACCTGAGTGTAGCTATCGGAAGAAACGCTGTTAATATGAGTGGTTCTAATGGTGTTGCTATCGGAAATGAGACAGAAACAGGTAGTTTTGGTGATATTGCTATCGGGGAAAATGCAGAGACTATGGCATCTGGAGTTACTGGGACAATTGCGATTGGTGTTATTGCTAGATCTGATTTGGAGGGTATCGCGATAGGTACTTCATCTGGTGCGACAGGTAGTAACTCTATTTCTATCGGCACACGTGCCACAGCAGGTGGGTCTGGAGCGGTTGCAATTGGTAAAGATGCGTTCACTGACTCTTCTAGTGGCATCGCTATCGGAACGAACACATCGGCAACCAATTTAGAAGCTATCGCGATGGGTGAGAACACATCAGCTTTCGGTCCTAACTCTGTAGCTATAGGATCGAGCTCTGTTAACGGATTTGAGACATTTGCAGGAACAACTGGTGCTATCGCATTAGGTTTCTTCGCACGTGTTGCAGGTGATGCTGAACACGGTATCGCAATTGGTACTGCTTCTCGTGCTGGTACTGCAAATGCTGGTGATACAGGAAGACAGAACGCGATCGCGGTTGGTTACCAATCTGTTGCTGACAGAATTAACGCTCTTGCTGTTGGTGTTAATGCACAAGCTGGTGGATCAGGATGTGTTGCCATCGGAGCTTACAGTAACGCAAATGATCCAAGAAGTGTAGCTTTAGGTATCGGAGCACAAGGAGCTAACACACAAGCTTTAGCTATCGGTGCTGGTGATGATTTTACATCTGCGTCCGGACCTTACGCTGGAGCTTTACGTTCGATCGCTATTGGTAACACACCTGACACAACAGCGAACGCTGTTGACTCAATCGTGATAGGTTCGACAGCCACCTCAACAACAATTGCCGCTACACGTGGTATCGCTATTGGACAAGGTGCAAGAGTTGATCAAGTAAATTCGATTGCTATAGGAACTTCTGCCAGATCTTCTGCTGGTGGTGCGATCGCTCTTGGTTCAGGAACAATCGCAGGACATTCTGGTGCTATCACAATTGGTAATACTATTCAATCTGGATCTTCTGGTATCTGTATCGGATCAAATATCACAGGAACTGATAACTCGATTATTATTGGTCAGAACGCTTTTACAACTGGTCCTAACTGTGTCATCATCGGTAACGGTGCCACCGGATCTACCGGAAACATTGTTGTGATTGGTGCTGGTGCTACAGGATCACAGGACGGTGACATTATCTTCAATAACGCTTTCCGCGAGGGATCACAAAGACTAGTTATTCCTGATCTCAGTGTGACAAGTGGTATGATAGCAGGTATGACAGGTCTGTCTTACAACCCGAGCACAGGACAGATCGGTACATTAGACCTCAATCTTCTTGTGTCTGGTGCCTCTGCTAACGGTATCACAACAGCTACAGCAGGTGCTGGTGGTGATTTCGCTACTGTTCAGGCAGCTTTGGTGGCAGGTAACAGGAATATTAAAGTGATTGGATCTACATCAGAGTCATTAGATCTTACCGCGGGTGGTGTCCCTTCAGGGTCACTTCTCTTCTGGATAGAGAACAATGTGACGTTTGATGTTACTAACACTGCTGTTATTCCGGGAACAGCAGGTCGAGATATTATTCTGGCTGGAACTGTTAACTCTGTCTTTGAGTTCTCCGGACTTAGCTCGGTAAATGACACTTTGTTCGACTGTGTATCTCTCACTGTAAAGGGAATTACAGTGACAAACAGCTGTACTCCTGGGGACACGAATATCTGTACTGGTAGTACACGTCTACTTATTGAAGACTGTATTTACAACCTTCCGAACACATCTGGTGGTATCGTAGGGTCTAACGCAGTAGCAAATGTGGATCTTACAATGAGAGACGTTATCTTAGTAAATAGTGGCACATCTACACAGGAGACACTAAATCTATCTACTTCGTCAAGATCTCGTCTGTACAACGTCACATTTCAGGATAACGGAACTGCTTACTCAAACATAAATCCTCTTGTTACTACAAGAGGTGAGAACTGTATTGTAGAGGGGTTGTATCTTGATCTAGCTACAGGATCATCAACATATGATTTTACGTTTTCAGGTCAAGTTTCAAAAGTAAGAAATATATCAGCGTCAGCATCATTACAGATTAATATTACTAGTACTTCTAACCCGTCAACAACTGCTACCGATTTAGTTATTAACAACCTATTAGTAAACTCAGACAATAACAATATTGAGAACTGTACTGCAATAGGTTTTGTAACATTATCTGGTGATAATAACTCTGTATCTGGATTAAACGTCGGAGACGGTACTACAAGTACACCATTGTTAATATCTGGTATGGAAAACACGGTGACTAACGTGATCATTAATTCACAAGCAACAACAATTACTGTGACAAGTACTAATAATAACCTCTCTGACATAATCAGTCGTAATTCACAAAACATATCAATCTCTGCGACAGGAAATATTCTTAAAGGTTTTATCGGGCCAATTGGTGGAGGTGGAGTAAATCTTACGGCTAATGATTGTATTCTTGATAGTTGTAATTTTATAAACACTACAGCAACTCTTAATGTATCAGCACAAGACTGTAGAATATCAAACTGTAATTTTGATGGAACCTTTAATATCACAGGAGGATCCGAGTGTCATATCACAGGATGTAACTTCGATGGTAGTACTCAGGCAGTAATATCATTAGGTAATAACCATACTATCACAGGATCGTTTATAAGAGGAGGTATTGATATTAGTGGATCAGCCACACGAGCAACAATTTCTAACTGCTCAACAAATACAGGAGATTTAACAGTTGATCGAAGCTTTAATCGTATTACAGGATCATTCTTCCGTTCTTTCAGTATTACATCATCAAATAATGTTATGTCTAACTGTACATTTAACGGAGTTACGGGGTACATCAATAGTGGATCTTGTGTTATCTCGAACTGTAAAATGGAGAGTTCTAGTTCAATGTTTGTTATGGATACATCAGCAGATAACTGTACTGTTCAAGGATGTATATTTAACGGATCTTCGATAATGTTATCTGGATCAAACTGTAAGATTGGTGAGTGTGATTTTGCGAACACATCCGGTGTATTCACTGTGAATGCAAGTAATAACCTCATTGATAACTGTTTAATTCGTGGTCTTACTGGATACTTCTCAAATATTTCTTCAAGAACATTTGTTAATAATACACAGATGAATACAATTAACTCATTCTTTAGAACAGATGGAACTGAATCTAGTTTTACTAACTTTAGATTTGCTGGTACAACAGGATTTATCTCTGGATCACAAACAACAGTAAATTCTTGTCATTTTACAGGAGGAAGTACAAACTCGAATCTAATTATCAATAATGATGCTATTCGTGTTTCTGATTGTTATGTGAACGTAACAAAAACACTTGTTACTTCAGTAGCAGATACTGTACAACTTTCAAACTGTCTGTTCAATTCTGGAAATGCTGATAGTGAGTTTGGTATTTCTGGATCTGACTGTATTCTTACAGGGTGTAGATCTAACTGTCTTACATCGTATATCGGTGGCGATGGTAACCAAATTAGCAACTCCAGATTTACACCTGGTGTAATCAATAACAACGTTGATATTGATGTATTCGGAGCAAATCACAGTTTCTCCAACGTTGTCGTCGGAACTGGTTCTGGAACAGGAGTTCTTAATGGTAACGGAACTACATCATCTGTAGCGATTGGATGTAGAGCACCAGATGGTGTGTCTGGATTCGCAGTAACCGCCGCGAATACTAATTTCTAACTAATTTCTAACTAATTTCTAACTAATTATTTTATTCTCAGTCTTCTCAACAAATATTTAGAAAACATTTACGAAAACATTATTTTTCGTAAAGGTTTAAGAAGATGTTAGTTAACTACTATCAAACTCAGTATGTCAACATCAGAAAATAAGACAGACACCGTTGATATGTTCGGGGACTGCCTACAGTTCGCCACGTTGTACAACGAGCGCACAGGTTCTCATTTCAAAGGCAAGATTGACCGAAAGTTCATTCGTGAGATGGTGATGGACGAGTTAGACGAACTTGATGAGGCGAAAGACGAGGCTGAGGAGGTGGACGCGCTTCTTGACGCGACTTACTACATTCTTAACCATCTGGCAGGTACAGGGCTGGACATTCGTCCTATCTGGTCTCGTATTCATAGAGCAAACATGGAGAAGTTCGGCCCAGGTGGACGAAAACGTGAGAGAGACGGAAAATGGCTAAAACCACCTGATTTTCAGCACCCTGACGACGATATTCGCGAGGAGATCAGAAGACAGAGAGCAGAGCAGAAGGGTGAGAAAGGTGAGATGGGTGAGATAGATCCGTGTCCTTGTGGTGGAGGTCAGTCATGTATTGTTGATCGTCGCTCTTTTGGAGACTTGGTACATGAGGACATCGTGTTTAAGAAAGCAGGTGTTCCTCTGCGTAAGAACTGTGTTCAGGAGCCAACAACGGATCAACAGAAGGCTATGACGGACGCGATGCTAGGGCACGACTCTGTCATGATCTCAAAATCCGAATGATCTGCATAGCGACAGGCATCCACTCGTTCTCGTTGCGTCTGAGATAATCTGTGATAGGTGATCCTGCTTCGTCAAGAAGAGGTTCGTTCGTATTGCGTAAAGCGACCTCCAAAAGTCTCCCTAAAAAAGGGATTGAGAAGCGTGCTAACATGTAGTCCATCATCATGTCCTCCGCCTGTAACAAAGGAACTCTCTCCTCGATCATCGCCACCAACTGCTCATTCTCGTCACCAATCTCATTGCGTAATCTAAGATAACCGACACTACTCAAACTTCTGTCCCGTTCGTCGAAGCCAGGTTGAGGCCTTCGGCAAAGAGGACAGTTAGGTTTTGTGGCTAGCCAGCGATCAACACATAACTGATGAAACTTATGATGACAACTCAGAGTTTGAAGTCGTTGCTCAGAAAGCAACGACTCGAAACAGATCGAGCATGTAGAATCGGAATCTTCCATGGCTTTCGTTAGTTACTATACAGAAGATTTTAGGAGAACCATTCGGTAGGAATGGACTTTTTCTCCCAATCTTCTTGACCATGAAAGAACACTAATAGAGATTTGCCACTCTCTGAGCGCTTGAACGCGATAGCGGAATGAGACTCAAAGTCAAAACTCCATGGTGTGCCAGAAAGAGTCATGACACCTGTCTCTGTGTCAAGAAGAAACGGCATCACGTTCGTCCCGAATCTTTCATGAAAAAGTAGTACAGCAAGAACGGTATCGCTCTTGTTGAACTCAGGGAGCCTGATGATCTTATCAGACGGAAGAATGTCATATCTAAGCTCATTGTCATCTACTTTCGGGTACTCTAAGCGAACATTCGTTCTTGTCTGAGTCTCCTGATCAAAAAGGTAAACATCGTTCTCAGTGTCTGAGAGGAGCAAGGTCTCGTAAGTGACTGATGCTGGAAACGGCACTCTTTCGTCCCAGGAACGAATCTCGTCGTAAGACGGAGTTGTCATAGTGTGTGGAGCTTTTTAGATTCTCTTAACTTAGTTTGTCCGAACTTCTTAAGTCTTGTGCTTTTCATTATTCCCATTATGAGGAGTAAAACTTATTAAGGAATTACGAAATATTTTAAGATTTCGTAATAGTTTTTAATGAATACTAAATAAAATTATCATTATTTACTCATTTAAAAAACAACTGTTTGTAACCATTCTCCGACTGCTGATGACCAAACAAGAGTTGTTGTATTAATTAATGCTAAGTCAATAAAGCCAACACTAGTATTTGTTATATCTCGAATGTTATTACTTATTCCAAGAATACTGTTAGAACCAGTTGATATCTGAATAACTTTAATCACATACTCCTGACCTTCTACAGGAGAAGCTGGTAAAATAATATTAAATGGTAAAGTACCTGATGTATTCCAAACAACTAGATAATCATCTGATGTAAGTGTCGTATTTGTTGTGTAAACTGAAATAGCACGTTGTACACCAGCTAGATGTCTGAAGTTATTCACTGTTGTTGTGAAAGCTTGAGACTCTGTGGCTCCAGAACATCCGATAATAACAGAGCCAAATCCAGCATTTATTGTATTTCCATCACCACCAATAATAGCTGAACGAGCAGAATTTGTTAACGTGTTTCCTGTACCACCCGCAATACAAGACTCAGATGAGGCTCCATTGATAGTATTATAACTACCAGAGACAATAGCAGAGTTCGCTGAAGCTACATTACCTGACGCACCACACAAAATAGCACCACCTACACTAACAAGATTGTCTTGTCCAGTAAGAATAGCTGCATAATTGCCACCAGCTCCACCAGTTGTTCGGTTTTGAGATCCAGCACCAATAAAAGAGTTGTTTGCACTAACATTATTAATAGCTCCACCTACAATAGCAGAGTTTGTACTAGATACTGTATTTGAAGTACCAGCACCGATAAAGGACTGGATTCCAGAGACAGTGTTTCTGTCACCAGCAACAATAGCGGCTTCTACACTACTTACAGTATTACCAGTACCACCACCAATAAATGAGTTCTCCTGAGAGACAGTGTTAAACTTACCAGCGCCAATGAATCCGTCATCATGTGTCACTACGTTTCCTTGACCAGCACCAATAAATGATCTTCCGAAAGATCCACCACCGGTAATATTAATATCGTTACCATCACCTGATGAGATAGACGAGTCAACAGCACTAACACTATTATTTCTACCAGCACCAATAAAAGTGTTACCCACACTACCAGCTGAAACTTGATTAGATGTTCCAGCAGCAACAGCAGAAGCAAGACTAGCGCCAGTATTTCCACGACCAGCTCCGATGAAAGAGTCATTTGATGAACAGGTATTTCCTGTTCCACCTACAATAGCTGAGTTAGCAGCATTAAGGTTTGTGTTATTACTTCCACATAGAATACCTCCTGCGATACCCGTTGATTGAACAATGTTATTTCTACCTCCTCCGATAATCGAGTCATTAGCATTTGTTCTGTTACTATCACCAGCTCCGACAATGGATCTATCACCAAAAGTGATATTTCTTGTACCTGATACAATTGCTGCGTTAGGCCCCTGAAGCTGAGCATCATTTCCGGTACCACCACCAATAAAGGACTGTGCAGCAGCAGCAGTATTTCCAGAACCAGCACCAATAAAAGCTCTAGTTCCAGTAACTCTATTATCAGAACCAGCCATTAGAGCGGACTGATCACCAGTTACAAGATTACGTCTTCCCGCTCCAAGAATACTGTATCCAGCAGCGGACTGAATATCATTACCTTCGCCAGCACCCACAATACAAGACTGTGCAGCCGCGGTGTTACCAGCATCTACAGCCAGTGAGTCTTCACCACCTGCCACAACCACGGAGTTCTCGCCACTAGCTGTGTTTGAACCACCTCCTACAATAACAGCGTTACTGTCAGAGACAGTATTACTATTTCCTGCGAGAACACCAGCTTGGAATGTTGAAGCTCCACTGACACTGTTTCCTGAACCTGTAAAGACACCAGATATAGGTCCAGCCACTGAGTTAGAGCTACCACCACCGATAACACTATCACTTATTGTGACAGAGTTACTCTGTCCAGCGCCGATAAAAGAGTATTGACCAGATATATTATTTTGTGAACCAGCAACAATACCAGCTCCTGTTCCACCAACTGATATTCCGCTGTTGATACCAGAACCAATGAAGGAATGAGTTGATTGAACACTATGACTAAATCCTGAAACAACACCAGAATTATTACCATCTACATTATTTAGTGATCCAGATCCTACAAATCCGTCTCTACTAGACACTGTATTTCCTGCGCCTGAAACAACACCGGATCGTGAACCAGATACTGCGTTAGAACTACCAGCACCGATAACACTAAAAGTGTTTGTAACAGAGTTAATCTGTCCTGAAACGACACCAGAATTAGACATCGTCACAGTATTACCAGCACCTCCCACGATACACGAGAAATCAGACGATGTAACATTGCCAGTACCGCCTCCGATAAAATCAGAGTCGGAACCTGTAATGTTACCCACACCACAGACGATACCTGAGTTCGCACCTGTGGCGGAGTTATTAGTACCAGCACCAATAAATACACGACCTGTAGTACCACCATCTGCTAAGTTATCCATTCCAGAAACAACACCTGAATCTGACCCAGTAGCAGCGTTGTTCTGACCAGCTCCGATAAAAGAAGATGATCCGTTAACACGGTTATCACTTCCTGCCACAATACCACCAGACTGTTGAGTTACACCATTATTACCACCTGCTCCGACAAAAGAGTCGTTACCATTAGCAAAGTTAGCTACACCAGATACGGTCGTAGATCTCTCACCACGTGTAACATTATCCTCACCAGCACCAATAAAAGAGTAATTACCAGAAGCTCCGTTATTTTCACCTGCTCCGATAAAAGAAGACACTAAATACGCGATATTACCCTGTCCAGCTCCGACAAAAGATGCTGTTGCACCAGCTGTGTTGCCTTCACCTGCTCCGATAAAAGAAGACCTTGCGGCTCCAGTTATAATGTTACTCTGACCACCAACAACAGAAGAGTTATCACTAGATACTGTGTTGCCAGAACCACAGACTATACCTGATCTCGACATTGTCACAGTGTTAGAATTACCACCGCAAATAGCAGAATCTGTGATAGATGTACCATTAATATCATTAGAACCACCACCACCGATAAAGTGTCTAAATCCGAATACAGAAGAGATACTATTAGATCCACCACAAACAATACCCATATCCGTACCACTAACATTGTTACTTGCACCAGCACCAATAAACGCACGAGATCCTGATGTGGTTATATTATTAAGGCGACCAGACCCAATAAATGAATCACCACCTGATATGCTGTTAATTGTACCAGAAACAATACCAGAAGCAGAACCAGATACTGTGTTCGCATTACCAGATCCGATAATAGATCGAGATGTAGTTACTCTGTTTCCAGATCCTGTAACAATTCCAGAGAAATCAGACGATGTAACATTGCCAGTACCGCCTCCGATAAAATCAGAGTCGGAACCTGTAATGTTACCCACACCACAGACGATACCTGAGTTCGCACCTGTGGCGGAGTTGTTGCGACCGGCTCCTACAAAACAAGCACCGGAGTTACCCGGAGCGGATGTTGTGACGAAGTTGCCGGATCCAGCACCGATAAAGGATGCTGTTGCGCCGACTGTGTTGCCGGTACCACCTACAACAACAGAACCGTTCTCTGAGACGGTGTTACCAGCACCAGCACCAACAAAGGCACGAACACCTGATGCATTGTTACCAAAACCAGCACCGATAAATGAGTCCGTTCCAGTTGCTTGATTGCCAAGACCAGCAACAACTGCAGAACCAAGATTAAATGCTGTATTAGAACGACCAGCACCAACAAAAGCATTAGCACCTCCACCAGCTGTGTTACCAGTCCCTCCAACAACAACAGAGTTAGTACCAGATGCTGTGTTGAATGACCCAGCAACAATACCTGCGTTAGTAGCGGAATCAATAATATTAGAAGTACCAGCACCAACAAAGGATGCAGTGTTTCCTGATCCTTGTATTTCATTACTACTACCAGCAACAATACCAGATAGAACTTGTTCAACAGTATTAATTTGTCCAGCACCAATGATAGAGCTATTTCCTGAAACAGTATTCTGGAAACCACTTACGATAGACCTTGCGAATCCTGTACCAGAGATAGTATTGTTTATACCTGATCCAATAATTGAAGTATCTGTAGAAACTGTGTTTCCGCTACCAGCACCAACAAAGGAGTTTTGTCCAGATCCCGTGTTTCCATTACCTGCACCAATAAAGGAGTTTTGTCCAGATGCCGTGTTTCCATTACCCGCACCAACAAATGAGTTTTGTCCAGATGCATTATTTCCATCACCAGCAACAACAGCAGAACCCTGACTACCCGCTGTGTTACCAGATCCAGATCCAATAAAAGAGAAATTACCACTTGATTCGTTGAAGTTACCTCCACAAAGAACAGAATATTGAGCATTAGCAGTGTTTGCTCTGCCTCCACCAATAAATACACTATCACTCGAAGACGCAACAGTATTACCTGTACCACCAACAATCACAGATGAGGTGACAACACCTGGCTGAACAGTATTACCCAGACCAGAAAGAATTGCAGATCCCGTAGAACCTGAGGTAGGAAGTGAGTTGCTTGAATCTCCCATGACGATACCATGTCCAGCTCCACATATCTCAACAATAAAGTTTGATTCTGCATTACTTTCTGTGAAATCCGCGACAAGAATCTTGTTACGAACAACAGCGTTAGTTAGTGTGGATGTTCCTGAAGTACTACATGCTGTCACAGTGTTAAGTCGAACAGGATCACCACCAGAACCGTCCCCAGTGACACCAAGGTCAGTGGTGACAGTGGCAGCTCCACCAGCTGTCACCAACTCGTCCAGCGCCTCCTGAATGGTACATACAGGGATCGGCCAAGCGGAAGGATCACCTGGGTAGTAAGCCCATGTTGGGTGTCCATCACCAGTGGTACCAGATGGACCCAGAGCAGCGGTCAGTTTAGTAGTACCGGTAGAACCGATATTAAACCAAATACCACGAGCACCAGTACATCCTCCTGGAAGATTCTCAAGATTACCTGTAGCTCCAACGTTGAAAGTGTCCGCGGAGACAGCTGTAAGACCGTTCAGACCGCCCCAGACGAAAACGTTATTATTACTACCGTCGTTACCAGATGATCCACAGACCATAGAGTCTTGTCCTCCTGCGGTGTTACTAAGACCACCGGGTACAACAGAGCGAGAACCAGATGCTGTGTTTCTTTCACCTGAAAGAATACCACTAAGGTTACCGTTAGCTGTGTTGCCAAATCCAGCTCCAACTATACTACGTTCTGATGATACCACATTCCCTTGTCCTGAAACAACACATGAGGACTGTGAGCTAGCTGTATTACCTTGTCCACCGCCGATAAATGATTCTCCTCCAGTTGCATTGTTAAATTGACCAGCAACAACAGCCGAGTTTATACTAGTTGCTGTGTTACTTTCACCAGATCCAATAAAAGCGTTCTCACCGGATGCTGTGTTATTAATACCAGCACCAACAATAGCACCTGTTGTACCAGCAGTGTTACTTCTACCAGCGACAACACCCGAGTAAGCACCATTCGCGTTATTAGCAGTACCACCTACAATAACAGCGTCTGCATTAGTGGCGTTATTGCCGTCACCTGCTAACACACCAGAGTTAACGCCACTTGCTGTATTAGAAACACCACATCCTACGATAGAGTTCAAAGCAGAAGCTGCATTAGCGTTACCACAAACAACAGCAGACTGCGTTTGAGATGCAGTGTTATCATTACCACCACCGACAAAAGACTGTACACCTGATGCTTCGTTGATAGTACCAGCACCGACAAAAGCGTTAGTGTTCGAGGCTGTGTTACCGTTACCAGCACCAACAAATGAGTTAGTACCACCAGCACGGTTGCCCATTCCAGCTCCGACACCACCTTCAAGACCAGAAACATTGTTGTTCTGACCAGCCAAAATACCACCACCACGTTGACTTACAGTATTACTTGCACCACCAGCAATAGCACCTAATGATTGTGAAATAACGTTACCTGAACCAGATCCTATAAAAGATGAAAACTGTCCAGCAGTTGTAAGCTGGTTACTAGAACCTGAGACAATACCAGATGTACTCTGTACAACATTGTTACTTTGTCCAGCTCCAACAAAAGAACTAATTCCTGTAGATTGAATACGATTACCCGTACCAGAGACGATACCAGACTGAGATCCACCAAGAATATCGTTATTAGCACCACCAACAACTACCTGGCGGTTACCGACTGTTGTACACCCGTTACCACCTCCGACGAAGGAGTCTGTACCCGAAGCTCCGTTAGAAGATCCTCCGACAACAACGGAGTTCAGACCAGATGCTGTGTTACCGTTACCAGCACCAACAAAAGTACCTGTTGTACCAGCAGTGTTACTTCTACCAGCGACAACACCAGAGTAAAACCCAGTTGCATTATTATTAGATCCAGCGCCAACAAAAGCATTTAGCCCAGATGATACGTTTCCATCACCAGCACCCACAAAAGCGTTAGTGTTAGATGATGTGTTAAAAGCACCAGCACCGATAATACTTCTAGTACCAGATGCTGTGTTATCCTCACCAGCACCCACAAAAGCACTAGTATTAGATGCTGTGTTTGAACCACCTCCTACAATAACAGCGTTAGTCTGAGAGACAGTATTGCCGTTTCCTGCGAGAATACCTGATCTAGACATCGTCACAGTGTTACCTGCGCCCGCAACAATGGCAGAATTATCAGCTGATGTCGCGTTACCTGTACCACCTCCGATGAAATCAGAGTCAGAACCAGTCGAGTTACCACGACCACAGACAATACCAGAGTAAGAACCGGTAGCAGAGTTGTTATGACCAGCACCAACAAAAGCGCCAACACCTCCATTACCAAATCCTCCACCAGCAATGTTGTTAGCACCAGCGCCAATAAAAGCTGTTGGTGCATTAAAATCAACAATATTACCAGTACCTCCAACAATTACAGCATCGTCACTTCTTCCAGTATTACCACGTCCAGCACCAATAAAGGCTCTTTGTCCGAAAGTGAAGTTTTGATCACCAGCAACGATAGCAGCATCAAAGCTCTGTACATCGTTAATCTGACCACCACCAATAAAAGCATTATTACCACGAGTGCGATTATCAGTTCCAGCAACACAAGCGCCGTTGGTAGCAGAATCTAGAAGATTACCTGTACCACCTCCGATAAAACCTTGATCAGAAGCGATAAGGCGGTTACCAAGACCGGCGAAAATACCACCCTGGGCGGCAGAAACAACAAAGTTGTTCTGACCTCCTCCAACAATAGAGGAGCCTGATTGAGCAGTGTTATTGACACCTGCAACAACAGCAGCTCCTTGTCCTCCGGAAGCAGTGTTTCTAGATCCTGACCCGATAAAAGCTTGTATACCGCTAGCAGTATTAGCAATACCAGAACCTATAAAAGCGTTCGATGATGATACATTGTTACCAGAACCACCTGCGATTACAGAAGACTCTGAGCCAGCAGTCATAGAGTTACCACGACCTGAAAGAATGGCTGCGGAGCCAAGAGATGTGGCTATGGGCATCGAGTTTGTGGCTGAGCCCATCACAATACCACGACGATCGTCACACATCTCGACAACAAAGTTAGAAGAGACATTACTCTCAGTGAAGTCGGCGACGAAGATCTTGTTACGAACAACACCGTTAGTTAGAGAGGAGGAACCAGTAGGCCCACATGAGGAGACAGTGCTCAACCTGACAGCGTCACCAGTCATACCGTTTCCGGTGACACCAAGATCAGTGATAACACCTCCAGGAACACCAGTGGGACCGGTAGCACCCGTGGCTCCTGTCGCACCAGTAGGTCCTGTCACACCAACACCTGTAGCTCCTGTAGCTCCTGTAGCTCCTGTAGCTCCTGTAGCTCCTGTGGCTCCTGTGGCTCCTGTGGCACCTGTAGCACCGGTAGGTCCTGTTACACCAACACCTGTAGCTCCTGTAGAACCTGTAGCTCCTGTGGCTCCTGTGGCACCTGTAGCACCAGTAGGTCCTGTCACACCAACGCCGGTAGCTCCCGTAGCTCCTGTAGCTCCTGTAGAACCTGTAGCTCCTGTGGCACCTGTAGCACCGGTAGGTCCTGTTACACCAACACCTGTAGCTCCTGTAGCTCCTGTAGAACCTGTAGCTCCTGTGGCACCTGTCGCACCAGTAGGTCCTGTCACACCAACGCCGGTAGCTCCCGTAGCTCCTGTGGCACCTGTAGCACCAGTAGAACCTGTAGCTCCCGTGGCACCTGTCACACCAACACCGGTAGCTCCCGTGGCTCCTGTAGCTCCTGTAGCTCCCGTGGCTCCCGTGGCTCCTGTAGAACCTGTAGCTCCCGTGGCACCTGTCACACCAACACCGGTAGCTCCCGTGGCTCCTGTAGAACCTGTAGCTCCCATGGCACCTGTAGCACCAGTAGGTCCTGTCACACCAACGCCGGTAGCTCCTGTAGCCCCCGTAGCTCCCGTAGCTCCCGTGGCACCTGTAGCTCCCGTGGCACCTGTCACACCAACACCGGTAGCTCCTGTAGCTCCCGTGGCTCCCGTAGAACCGGTAGCTCCTGTATTGCCAGTGGTACCTGTAGCGCCGGTAGGACCTGTGTTGCCCATAGGACCCGTGTTACCCATAGGACCAGTAGCGCCCATAGGACCAGTGGTGCCCATAGGACCGGTAGCTCCCATAGGACCAGTGGCACCCATGGAACCGGTAGGACCCGTAGCTCCAGCAAGACCAGTCGCACCAGTAGGACCTGTCGAGCCACCAGGAGGCCCAGTCACACCGGTTGCACCAGTTACACCTTGATCACCAGTAGCACCAGTAGCACCAGTAGATCCGGTAGGACCAGTCGGACCTGTGGGTCCACCAAAGGGTCCGGTTGGTCCAATAGGTCCAGCAGGTCCGGTGGGACCTGTGCCACCACCAGGGCCGAAAGGAATAACTTCAAATGTCTCTAGTCCTCCTGTTAGATTTCCAGGATACGCAGAAACAGTAAAATCTGTCATTCCGAAAGATGCGTTACCTATATCTTTCGGAATGATTATTTCTAGAATTATGATTTGGACATTCACTGTTTACGCTTGTCCCAGAGGAATACTCTCGTCAAGAATGCGAACAGCCTGATCTGGTGACTTGCGTCGTACCATTGAGGCGACCTTGCCACATGCCAGCCACAGAAGTGACTGGATATCCAAGTAGTTCGCCGCCTTGACCATCTCGAACAGTCGAGGCTTACCCCATGTGTTCTCCTTTCTCTCTACAGAAGAAGAAGAGGCCTTCGTCTCAGACTGAGCCTTCGTCTCAGGCTCAGAAGTACCGACCTCGCTTGTCAGATCAATCACCTCTTTGGTATCAGCGTCGGTGTTAGGTTGATCCAGAACAAGTGTTCCTGGAAGATCAGTCATGACACGCTCAATAAACTGAGCGTCCCACGGATCAGCCACGTTGTCCGCGAAACGGTCGTGTTTGAGTGGCTTCAGAATGTTAGCCGGCTCCTTGTTCTCCTTCGTCTTGTAACCAAGACGCTGATGCTCGATCAGATAATGAAGAATGTACCGAAGAACCTCGTCAGAGGCTCCCGGACAAGGCATCTCGTCGGCAGACTCATCCTCCAACATGGTCATGAAGACCTTAGAGCCCTCCAGAGCCTTGGCGTCCACATGGTAGCGTGGGCGCTGATTCCACAGTTCACGGATCTCCTTCTCCTCCTGAGGCGTCTGCGCTTTGGAGACATCAGGAAGACCCTTCGTGCTGAAAACAGCGATGATGCGAGGTTCGGGCTCGTCGAGCCCCATAACCTCCTCGTCATCAACATCCTCTTGACCATCCTGACCCTTCTGACCCTTCTTCTCCTCCATCTCCTCGTTCTCAGAGTCTGAGTCCAGAGGATTAACGTCCTCCGTCGGTGGTTCAGCGGATGCCACCGCAGTGGTGCTGTCAGTCATCTTAATATCTTCGGTATCGCTCATGGTTGTGAGTTGTGTCCAAAGTTCTTCTTGCTGTCAATCTACTTTAATTATCCTTAAGTCAAGTTCCCTTTATCAATTTTCTATTTATTAGACGTTGGTGGGTTGTTTTTTATCTCAGTTTTTCTCTGATAAAGTCTGGCCGGGGAGCTCACACTGTTTCACGGTTCTAGGGTAGAAGAATCGGAAAGCGTGGTATACAAGCGTGAGAAGCGCGATCGCTAAGAGCGCAGAGAACGCTCTCTCACCAGAGTCCTTACCTTTCCAGGCGACGTAGGCGAGTAACGGGAAAATCACAATAATATGAAGTAAATACACACTCACCAGAGTCTCTCTCTCGGTCTTCGCCTCCTCTGGACAGTTAGTGGTCTCACGGGGGTACATGATTCGCCCACCGTGGTACAAAAGCGCCATAACGGCCAGAGCTCCTACAACAGCGAACATATGGGGATTGGTGTTTTTACCAGCCCACCCCACGTACCCTAAAATAGGGGCTACCACAAGCACGTGAAAGGCGTACATCTTGCTTTTGTAAACAGCCTCCTGGTCATCTACCAGATCAGACGTCACCTCTTTCCTTCTCTGAGGCTTCCCCCAGGAACCTCCCAGAAAATCAACAGGATTTGTCCCACTGTACATCTTGTCCTTACACTCATACATAAAATCGTACCAGGCCATGGCGATATAACCGACGATGAAAATCACCGGAAGCATGAAAGGGTTCTTATGGGGTAACCACCAGTACCCTGCCATGAGAGCTACTCCGAAAACGATACATTTCCAGTTCGGATGAAACGGCCGATCCTTGAAAATACCACCTGCCATCACAAAAGGTAATAACACTTATACTTTTCGTGATAGTTTTTTGAGAATTCATCTTTAAGGAATACTGGTTCTTCCACCAGGTGCGATCGCACCTGTGAGAAGACCGTTGACAGCTCGTGAGAGACGAACGAGACATTCCAGAACGTTCTGAGGTAAGTTTCCATCCCAAACAGCTGGTAAAGATATACCTCCGGCGGCACCAGTTGTTCCCATAAGATTCAAAGGAAGAGACCAATGTGGATCTCCTCCTAAAAACCCAGCATATGATGAGGTGACAGTGTAAAGACCGGTGTTACCGGCTATGTTCGGTGTCTGACCTCCGACATCAAAGAGAACACCACCTGTAGGGAAAGCTCCACCAACTCTCGCTCTCACGTTGAAGGAGTTGGGTCCGACAGATGTGAAAGCAGATCCTGATGTGCTGGGGTTAAAGACGATTGATTCGGTGTGTGATACTGATGTGTTCACATCACCGAAAGCCATACAGTTTCGCAGAAGACCTCTTCCGGTAGAATCAATTAAACATCCTTCACCTCCCAGAATCACACTGTGTTGAACAGCATCACCCATAGCGACATTACCGATCATCTGATGATTCTGTCCAGAGAGAATACCGTTAAAACCTCCCGAAAAATCTAGAGTGTCGATACTATTGTTCAGTCCTCCAGTGATGACAGAGTGCGCTGTGGTGATGAAGTTTTGAGAACCACCTCCGATAAAAGAGCGAAAGCCTGTAGACCCGTTAGTTCCGAAAGGAATCTCGTTCTGAGTACCTCCACAGACAACACTTTGATAACCACCTGCGATGTTCTGATTGCCGTCGTTGTCACCACCTCCTCCTCCGAGGAAACTATAATCTCCTGAAGCGACGTTCGCGTTAGGTGAGGCTCCCAGATTGAGAACTCCACCACCACCAATAGTACTGAAAGCACCAGATGCCAGATTACCGTTAAGAGCAGGGTTAACAGTGTTCGTACCACCTCCTCCGACAAACGCGAAGTTCCCAGAGACCTGGTTTCTACGTCCACCGACGATAGCACCGTGTGAGGCTGACGCCATAACATCGTTGGACTCACCAGCTCCGACGAACGCGTTAGACGAACCAGCATTATTGGAAGTTCCTGAGACGACAGAGGAGTCTGTTCCTGTCGCGGAGTTGTTACTACCAGCTCCGATAAATGACTGATTAGCAGATACAAAATTACCAGAGCCTGCGACAATACCAGAGTTGTCAGCTCCTGTCGTGTTACTGGATCCACCTCCGATGAAATCAGAGTCGGATCCTGTGGTGTTGCCACGTCCACACACAATACCAGAGTTAGGACCTGTGGCCGCGTTTCCAGTTCCTGCGCCGATAAACGCTCTTCCTGTGGTTCCACCTGTCGCATAGTTGTCCTCACCAGCACCAAGGAAGCATAACGGACCTTCAGCTACATTTCCTAATCCAGCACCTATAGCGCACCCGGAAGATCCGGCACGAATCTCATTAGTGATACCGGCTCCGATAAAGGAGTTATTATCAGAGATTGAGTTATTGTCACCACCTACAATACTTGCATTTGTCGTACCAGCAGTAACAGTGTTAGAAGAACCACCAAGAATAGATGATCCTGTAACAGCAGGACCGTTAGGAATTGTGTTGGAGGATTGACCAAGCACAGTAGCGTACCCACTAGGAACTTGAACACGGAAATTAGACTGCTCACGAGTACAAGGATCGGCAGAGTAAAAGCTGTTGCGATAAAGACCTTCTGTAGGTCCTGTAGCACCGCCAGCAGGTCCTGTGACAGTACCAGACAAGTCAGAGAATCTTTCTAACTGTACAGGAAGAACAAGCCCATCTCCTGTGACACCACAGTCTGTCATAACCATGACAGGACCTGTTGTTCCCATCGGACCAGTGCTTCCCGTAGGACCAGTGTTCCCCATAGGACCAGTGATCCCCATAGGTCCTGTCACACCCATGGCACCAGTGGGTCCTGTCGCACCCCCAGGAGGACCTGTGGGTCCTGTTGGTCCTGTTGGACCTGAACCTGTCGCACCTGTAGCGCCAGCTGCTCCAGGAGGACCTGTGGGTCCAGTTGCTCCCAATGCTCCAAGATCAAAAAGCTCACTGTCATAAGGAAATGCGAAGACCTCAATAGACATCACGAATTGTCTTATACTTTATAAATGAATTTATCTGTTAGTTGTCTGTTAGGATGATTTAACAAACTTAACTAATATCTTCTGTTGTAGAAGTAAGAGTAGTGTCTAAATCTGTAAATAACAGAGTACAACTGAACGTACGTTGTGTCAATATCCATCTCTTCCGGACTGTTCTCTCCATGAGTCAGTCTTCGCACAACAGACTCAGGAGACCTAGAAACTCTAGCTCTCGGAATATCCTCCTCTAAGACCTTGTTAATAAAACCTTGAAGATATGAGGTTGGTGGATAAAAAGGCAGAGGAGGTTTGTTTACTCCGAGGGGGAACGAGTATATTTGTTGTTTTTCGTAAGACATCGTTCCTATATATTACTCTTTCTTTCTTAGAAATGATTCTGTGCGAGACTCGAACGTTCTTTTACGTATATCTTGTAACCCAATCACCTGATCTCTAAGCTTATCAGTGATAGGAAAGTTTTTAAAAGTAATATCCTTTTTCACCTTCTTTTTCTCAATATATACCTTCTTTTTGTTTGAGCTAAATCCTGATTCTTTATTTTTAGCTTTCTCTATTCTCTGTTTTCTAACTCGATCCCTTTCTTGATCCTTACGTAATCTCTCCTGTAGTTTTCTCTCCTCCGCTTTCTGCGCCATGTTTCTGTGCGCTTCTGGTAGACCTAATCCGTAAGAGTGTTCTGATAACGGAACATCAACAGATGTCTGTGTCATCTGCTCTGAAGAGACTATCGCTGGCTTAATCTTTCTGTAGTTCTTTGAGAGTTTTCTGTACCCTACCTTTCCTATACTTGGAGGTGGTTGTTGCTCTGGTGCTTCACCTGCTTGATACAATGTCTTAGACCGACGACCACGTGTTGATAAAGACTTCTTGTCTAAAGACTTCTTGTCTGTAACTGACATCTGTTACCTTTGATAATAACCAGAGAATATGTTGCTCATATTAACGAAAAGGGATTAAAGAACTTAAAGTTAACTCGTAATCATGGTTGATACTGTTAAAAACGCCGAGGAAGATACGAAACGTCTTTTATCAATCGTGGAAAGATCTCTGAACACACTCGTCCTGGAAACGAGAAAAATCCCATCCCCTCCGAAAATTGACCAACGGCGTAGCGTTGGCAACGAAGACTGTTGGTCTGTAGTTGACCCCAAAAAGAGAAAAGCTTTCAAGCTTCTCCTGGGGAAGCCACAAGAAGTAAGAACCGTACCACCTGTTTTCGTAAGAAAACGATCACATTCTGTATGAGATTTTCAAGTTTAGCTTGGTAAAGAACGATTTAAAGGAACGAGGGTAAAATAAAACAGATAAATCTTTACTTAAAATACACACTATGACTGACTGTTTTGTCTGTATAGAGAAGTACAACAAGTCAACAAGAAAGGAGGTCACATGTCCTTACTGCGATTACTCGTCATGTCGGGACTGTTGGCGAACCTACTTGTTGGGTACAGTGAGAGATCCTCATTGTATGAACTGTAAGAAGGCGCTTTCGCGTGAGATTCTTCAAGAGGGGCTCACGAGAACGTGGGTGAACAAACAGTTGAAAGAGCATCGCGAGAACATCCTTATGGATCGCGAGAAGGCTCTTCTTCCTGCCACTCAACCACACGTGGACAAAGCGATGAAGATTCAGAAGATTGATGACAAGATCGAGGAGAAACGAGCGAAGATTCGCGAGATACAGAGACAGGTTTACGCGATCGAGTCAGAGATTTACACGTTGGACAGACGCAAGTACCGTTACCGGAACATGGCTCCTGAGAACATTCCTGACTCTGATGACGAGGAGGGGGATGAGAAAACTGATGGTAAAGAGGAGAAGAAAGAACGTGTGCGTCGATACGTGAGACCTTGTCCGAAGGAGGACTGTCGTGGGTTCTTGTCAGCACAGTCTCGATGTGCGATCTGTGACACTTGGGTGTGCGCTCAATGTAACAAGGTCAAGACGTCTCGTAATGATGAGGCACATACGTGTGACCCGAACGATGTAGAGACAATGAATTATCTAAAGTCTCAGACAAAGCCTTGTCCAAAGTGTGGGATGTCCATCTCGAAAGTCTCAGGGTGTTTCGCTCCTAACACATCTATTCTGAAATGGAATGGTGAGACTGTACCAGCGAAGAACGTGATGGTTGGTGATATTCTAGTTGGAGATGATGGTAATCCCCGAGAAGTAACGGAATTAGTTTCAGGAGAGGATGAGATGTACGAGATTCTTCAGAACAACGCCGACTCTTACACTGTGAATCAGTTTCATGAACTGTCTTTCAAGATTAGTGGGAATAAGTCTGTGAATTATTTCAAGGCTATTGATCGATGGAAAGTCACTTGGCTCGATCACGAGAATCTTGTAAGAAAAACAAAGAACTTTCAGAATGAGGAGGAAGCTCAAGATTTCGCATCAGAACTTAACTCGCCAGATGAGATAGATATACCAGTCTTTCGGTATGTAGAACTTCCTCGATCAGCAAAATCAATGCTGGTCGGATATCGATCCAATGGGATTAACTGGGAGAAAAAGGATGTTCGTATCAATCCTTACATACTTGGTCTCTGGTTGGGAGATGGGTACTCTAACGGATCATCGTTCGCTATGAACGATCCTGAAGTTATTGAGCGCGTTGTACAATGGGCTCAGACTAACGATACAGAGATAGTACATGAAGCTCCTTACCGATTTCATGTTCGTAGGGCAGGAATGGGAAAGAGAGTAGCTTTAGGACAGCCAGGATGTTCCGACTGTAATGGTTGTAAGAAGCTGGAATCGAAAGCATGTACTCTTCTTGACGGCAAGTACCCTACAGATACAGTCACCCACAAGAAGTCTCATACATGGATGAATAAGCTTCGTTCTTACAACCTTCTGAACAATAAGCATATTCCTACAGATTTTCTGGTAAATGATCGTGATACTCGTTTATCTGTGCTTGCTGGTCTGATTGACTCGGACGGACATGTGACTAATAACGGGAAACGAGTTGTTATCACTCAAAAAGACGAAAAGCTTTCTGAACAGATTGTTCTTCTATCCAGATCTCTCGGATTTGTCACATCAATTCGTGAAAGAAAGATCAAGAACCATCAGTGTCCGAACACGGTTAAGAAAGACTATGATTCTCAGTTTCAGATCAACATATCCGGAAAACTTTCGGAAGTCCCAACACTTATTCCGAGAAAGAGATGTGCTGATGCTACTCCGAATAAGGATTATCTCAGAACCTCTATCAAGGTCAATCACGAAGGAAGAGGAAAGTATTTCGGATGGAAGGTTTCTGGTAAGACAGAAAGGTTCCTCTTGAACGACTGTACTGTCGCACATAACTGCTCCCAGATGTGGTGTACAGCGTGTAAGGTCGCTTTCGACTGGAACACGTTACAGATCGTTCACGGTCGTATTCACAACCCTCATTACTACGAGTGGCAGAGATCTCAGGGGAATAACAGACGTGAACCTGGAGACATTCCTTGTGGTGGTCTTCCGTACGTGACAGAGGTGAGAGACGCTATTATGCAGGCGTTCGGTCTACGGATGGTACAGCAACAGCCTGACCGCTGGGGTTACCGTCGTGCGCCGAGACCACCTGAGCATCCGACACTGAACAAACTGCTTAGTATTCATCAGACTGTTTCACACGTACAGAACGTGGAGTTACCGAGATACAGGGTCATTGATGATATCGAGGCGGAGAATCTTGATCTTCGTATTCGTTACATGATGTCCAGGGTGGACGAGAAGTACTGGAAGAAGGAGTTACAGAAACGGGAGAAGGCGAGGGACAAGAAGCTGGCAGTGTTTCAGGTACTGGATATGTACTCTCAAACAATGTCAGATATGTTTAGAGGAATAATCCGTCAGGACAAAGAGACGGTTATCAGAATTGAGAAGGAGATGGACACTCTTATCACGTACGTGAACGAGCAGTGTCAGGTTCTTCGAAAGCGTTACAACAACGTGATTCCGTTTATCACTGAGGATTACAGATTTAGTACTAAGTAGTTAATTACTCTCAAAGTACGTGTATTAATGCAATTCTCTCCATTTTTTTTGAAGTAGCATAACTGCCTTTACAGCACGATCCCAATCTGACTCCCATACACATTTATATTTATACCCTAGTCGTTGAAGAATAAGCTCTTTTCTAAGAGTATTCTTGAATAATTGACCAAAAGATTTGTTATTTACTCTATTAACATCTTTATGATAATGAACATTAGGATTTCCGTGCCAGAAATCTCCGTGAAACTCGTAAATAGTTTTAGTTTCTGGATCATAACCATCGACAGAATAACAAGTGTTAGGTATTACAAATTCACCTTTATTCTCCATGTGCTGAATAGGAAGAGTAACAGAAAGATAGTGTAACCATTTCATTTGTTTCTTTGAATAGTTTTTGAAACAACGAGGGCATCCTCTACCATTAAGGTGTGAATGTGGTGCTTGAAGGAAAATACCATGTGTGTGGCATATTATTTTTACTTTTGTATCTGTTTTTTTGTATTCAACTTGTGAATAGTCATACATATCTCCATGAACTCTGATAGCTCGTTGAATAAAATCAGAGGTTGTAATACATTTTCCTGCACATTTTGGACAGCCAAATCCTTGTAAATGATCAGTTGGTGTTTGCCTAAATTGATGTTTACACTTATTACATACAATTTTAACTTTATGATTACTTTGTTTGTAATTAACTAAATAATAATCATATTTATCTTGATGTATGAGAATTGCTTTTTCAACAAATTCTTCTGTGTTTGATCTTCTTTTTATTGCTCTCTCAATATCACCACATTTTGGACAACCTTGTTTACCCGAAATATGATCATTAGGTTTTTGATAAAATTTTCCATGGTCTGGGCAAATGATAATAACCTTTTGATTATTTCTTTTATATTCAACTAAAGAATAATCATATTTATCTTTATGTATTTCTTTAGCTTTTACTTTAAAAAAAACTGTATCCATAAAGCGTCCTGCACATTTAGGACATTGTTGTCCTGAAAGATGTTTACTTGGCATCTGTTTAAACTCACCATGATATTCAAGAGGGCAAATAATTATAATATTTGTCATAGCATTTTTATACTTTACTTTTGAGTAATCAAACCTATTATTATGAATTTCGTTAGCTCTTTTGATAAATTCAACTTGACTCATTCTATTTTTATCTCCACCACTCTCATTTCCACAAAAAGTACATCCTTGTTTTTTTACTAAATGAGCATTTGGTGTTTTGAAAAAATCTCCATGTTTCTTACATTTTATACGGATTTTCGTTTTTGAATTTACATATTTACACTCAGAGTAGTCATAAAGCTCACCAAATATATCTTTTGCTTTTCTTATAAACTCTTCAGTTGTTAAAGAAAGTTTTTTAGAACAAGCTTTTTTACTACACAGTGAACATCCTGATTTCTTATTAATATGATTATACGGACTTTGTAAAAAGTCGCCATGTTCTTTACATTCTAAAATAACTTTAGTTTTACTATTCACATATTTAACTTTAGAATATCCATATTTATCTCCATGTATTTTACGTGATCGTGAAACAAACTCTTCTTGTGTTTGTTTTTTAGGCATATTATATTGAAATATATCCTCGATCCCTTTAAATAACCTTGGTATAATATCTAGAACAGTATCATGGGTAGATTCCTAATATTTATTTTAATAAAAATGTATCGACTTTTAGAAAGTAGTTGTCACTGATCTTAATGTACGTGTACCCTTGGAGCTATTATTCACAGGCAGAGGAATTAATTGTGGTAAATACTCCAAATTCTTCACGTACCCTATATACTGCTCCACCTCTGACAGCACTTTAGGCCACGCGAACTCCACCACAAGTCTGTTCAGCTCGTTAACCTGCTCAGCCAGTTGATTAGGGAGATTCTTCGCGTGTTGTAGATACATAGCCCGCATGATCACCTGAAGCTCTGTGTCATCCTGAGGTCCAATCTTATACTTTCCACCAGAAGCGACGTACACACGATAACGCAAGTTATCTTGTACACGTTTCATGTTGTATTTAGAGAAGAACAACTCTGATAACGGAGATCTTGTCTGAATACCATAAAGAGCGTTCTCCTTAAAAGTATCATCTTTGTTATTGTTCTCTGTGAACATATCGAACTGGTTGCCAGACACACCTGCCACACCAATCACACGTCCGTTCTGAAACTGTGGTATAGGACCAGCTTTATACTCAGAGCCGGTTCCTCTCATCGCGTCATCTGATGCGTCAAAAGGGAGAAGCTTACCATCAGCGTCCCACATAGGAGCCATGTAAGGCACATGGCGTGCGCGATCAGGCTTGTCAACGTTGTAAATCGAGTTGTTCTGCATTATCGCCTATATACTTACATCATATTTTCTCGTAATCAGTCAAGCGGGTTTGTTGTTGCGATACCAGCACCAATATCAGCGATGTTACCTGTGCGAGAGTCGATAAGAGTGTCTCGCAGAACCTCCTGTAACTCAACCATCTGTAAAACGAAACTATGATTCTGCTTTAACTCCAGAAGGTTACCGGCAGCGTCGTAAAAAGAGATGTCTAGATCGGTCAGCTTCACCAGAGGCGCGTCGTAGAATAACCTGTCGCCTCCCACAGATGTTGTCACGACATCACCGGGTGGTGTTCCCGCGAAAATGATCTTGGCGAAGTACCCGTTCTCCTTGGAGTTTCTCTCGATCTCTGCGTAATTCACTGAGCCGATCGCACATGTCAGGTTCGAGGAGATAGTTCCGTTCGGCTTGTCCGACGGCTCAATACGCATCAGAATGTAGTCAGGCGTGTCCAACAAGAGTTGGCCAGGCCCGACCACACACCATGGGATCACGTTCTCAACTTGTTGTGTACTTGTGTTAAAGTTCGTGTGAATAAGAATGTCCGCAGATCCGTCCTGTAAACCGATGTACTTCCCGAAACTAGACTCACACTGATCCGTGTCCACAGTGAAGCTTATCGCTCTCCCAGCTGTTACCTCGATCGGGTGACCAGCGGGAAAGTTAGGAAGATTAGTCATCGTCAGATCATAAGTTCTTGTCTGATTCGCGTTGGCGACAGCTCCTGAACTTGTCAGAATTGTCAGATCTATCTCCGTAGGAGATATGATCGTGTAAGTACTCTGACCTGGCGAGGACGTACCAACGTCGTAGAAAGGTACCTGCTCGATCAAAGTGACCGGAATACCCCCAAAATTAGTCGCGAAAAACTCTAGACCAGCAAGGATGACAGGAAGTCCTGCTGTGATTCCGTGTGGGATCGGAAAGGTTAATCTTACTGTGTTATTTCCCGCTGTTGTGTCTAACGTGTTAGCGACAGACTCCTCTAGTCTCTGGATAAACCTGATAGAACGGTTGAAAGGATCTATGGTCAGTCGGAAGAGAGGGAAGTTACCGTTAGGGAAGACAGCACCTGGGACGACATGTTGTACAGCGTTCAGAGTGGTCTCTACTACTTGTACGAACTCACCTAATGAGTAAAAAGCACCAGGAATAATCGCGGAATACTCCACAGTTGTGCCGTCAGCAACACCAGGGAGACCTGTGTAGTTGGTTGTCCACACTAACTGGTTGTTACTCGAGTTAATAGGTGTAGGAGGCTCACGAAAGATGATGTTCTCCATACGGATCGAGTACAGGTTACGAAACTCCTTGTTCAGGAAGATCCTGTACTTGCCAGGATTGGGGAACTTAACTGTGTTTCTACGCCTGGAGTCGATGTTAATGTAGGAAACGATCTGTTTTCGGTATCTCACTCGAGTAGTGTCGTTAAGAGACTTGGAAAGAATTGGTAAAACACCCTGTGAAAGCGCCAAAGGCTCCTCTGAGTGGATCCATTGGGGTCTGTTCAGAACAGATGTTAGCTGAGGACGATTAATAGGAGGCTCTAACAAGTCGTAATCTCCCTCCTCGTCAGACTCAAAATCGTCCTGTTCCTGCTGAAGCTCTGTCACCTCTTGATCGGCAAACGTAGCGCGAATAAAGTCTTTTAGCTCTGCGTACTCTCTGCGCTCTTTCTGCTCACGTGGACGCCCTCCTCTAGTGAAACGTGGGGCGGTATTGGGGGCTATAAACTGATTGGTCAGAAGGAGATCTTTCGGATCCATTATAGAAAGGAGCCACGTCTTGCATAAAGAGAGAAAAACATCCTATTAAGTAAACCAATGGCTTGTCTTCCAGAATTCAAAATCTCATACGCCACCAACCAGGACTGGTTGAAGGGCGATGCGCGAGTCAACTCAAGCTTCCCCTCCACCTCTGTGGTCATACGACCTCGATTCGCGGAGGCGGTCATTATACCGTTGACGATTCTGATCGATCTGGGCTCTCGTGTTCCGGACTACACAGAAGAGTTAGAGGTTAAAGAACCTCTCTTTTTCAAGGTGAGAGAACAAGTGGAGAGTACATGTACACATCCCCCGTTCTCTCTTCAGCAGATGTCCTTGACACCACCTAGACTGCGACGTCAGATCGCTAAGTGTGTGATGGAACCTCTCTTTCTTCTACGAGAAGAGTCAGAGGCAAAATCCAGGAACTACCTGGACTCTGTCTCAGAAGCTCTGAAGAACCTGACGATGTTTCTTCGCACGTGCTACTCCGCTGGAGTTCACATCAATCTCACCCTCATTTTCATGAAACAGAAAGATGATAAGATCTATCGGTGGACTCCGATGGAGAACCAGGTTCTACACCCTCGAGGTGATACAGACTATCTGACCTCGTTCATGCAGTCTATGCTGTTCTACGAGAAGGGTGAGGTAGTTGAAGCAAAATCAACAACTATCCTGGCATCTGAGATTGCGAGAGAGACAAAGGATTCGACCATGGTGATCTCACAGAGTTCATCGCCTAAGGGATACACAGGAAAGTGGTGGTATCACCATCATTACTTGTTCCCTCTCTCGACATTACAAATGTCGAAGGACTTGCGGTCTTTGCTCCCGAAGGTGAAGAACGTTATGATCGTGCTTCGCATCATTACACCTTACTCTTTCACCATGAAGGCGTCATCACCATTTGTTCTGACGGAGACATCGAAAAACAGGCACGCGATCATCCTGAAGAAGGACGTGATGTACCCGACAGACTGTGTTTACCTGAGTATGACACATGTTTGTGTAAGTAACTGGTATCTTCTGCGGAAGATGTTCGCGATGTCTACCTCTGTCATTGTTGACGGAAAGCTCCGTCATCAAGATGAGGTGGTACCGTCACAGATTCGTCGTGACATCTGGTTGGACACCATGGTGAACTATTATGTGGAGAACTGCGAAGAAGTGAAGAATCTGCGCTTTCAGGATACCCGTCATAAGGCTTACACCGCCTCAATTCTTCACTGTTCTATTGGTGGTACGGATCTCTCGCTCATCGGATCAGGTAAGAGAAATCGTATGGGCATCGATACGGCGCTCATCTGGAACATTCTCAATGTGAAAGGTTTCGTTCGTAACGCACTAGCGGACACAGCGAGAAAAATGGCGTATGTCCATCACTAGTTGTGAATAACAACATCATAATTTAACTGTTTTAATTACTATGGTGCCACTTCAGTGGCTTTGGTGGTTTAGATGTAGCCACGGTTGTACACAGCGCACAGGTAGTCGTTGATAGACTTCCAGTTACGGGGCTGGTCTTGATGGCGGTCGTACATCATGCCACGGCGAGTGTGGTAGGACTGTGTGCCCTCCACCGCCTTCATCGCCGAGAAGTAAGCCTCCTCGAAGTGAAGGAACTTGCCGATGCGATTCAGTGTGGATCGCCAGATGTTGATGCGCCTACGCCGACGACAGCGCAGGTTCACCAACTTCTGGTACTCTCGCAGGAGCGACCGCATGTACCGGATCCATCCTCGGCGGGAGGTATCCCAGACACTCCGTTGGTTTCTCCCCTCAACGATGAGGGTCGGATCATGGGTGTGGGAATCGTGTACCACCACGGTGAACACAGTTGTCGTCGGCATCTTCGCCTCGCGCATGTTGACCTTGAACTCACGTCGGGATTTGCTCATGTTGAACAGTCTGAGATCTGAGGTCAGTTGTATTTGTGTTTTTCCTTTGTGTTTGTTGCTTGTATTGACTCGAGACACGTTTATTTCGTTTCTCCAGTGAATGTGAACAGTAATACTCATATTAAAGATGATTAGTAAGGAGTACATCAATTTTTTTCGTGATAAATCGCTACACGTTATCGAGTTATTTGATTATGCTGTTTTAGTTTAACGACCTCCGATTATCCGGGAAGACCCGATAGTTCCTGGCCACGTCTGGCCATCCAGGCGTTTCCTGCCATCGGTACGTCAGGGGATATAAACCCTGAGTTAGAGTCGGAGAGCTTGGGTCTCCAGATAGCTCCTGACTGAGGGTAGTTCTCCCCCAGAGATTGAGGCAGATAACGAGGAACAGGTGGGAAGTAACGGTCAATTGGACCACCCCTCTGTCCAGGGGCGGGAGGCCCACGGCGTGGACGGTCACGATAGACCACCTTCTCCACGATTTTCACCTTAGGTTCACAAGGGGGGCAGGTCGGGCATTTCGGGCACTCTGGGCACTTCGGACAGATCTTGTCCGCGTCACAAGGTGGAACCTCGGAACGCAGAACATAATTCCTCAGATCAGGACAGGTAGGGCAAGGAGGAATCTCTGACTTGCGGATCCACTCCTCGGGGTTGAACCCTGCTGGTGGTAACTGGTTCTTGAGAGCGAACTGAGACATATCTGGACAGGGAGGGATACTGGACTTGAGAACGTACTTGTCGATATCCTTGTTCTTCGTGATGTCACAGTTCCTACAGATGTTACGTGTGGCAGGCATCACGACATCAACCTTGTCCACGTAAATATTGTCACAACTGGGACAACGGCGACGTCTCTTTGGTTCCAGAGGAACCACCTCACCACCGCTGTCGTCATCATCAGATGATTTCAGAGGGTTGTACCCCCATCCGTACAAAGAGGACGCTCCCGCAGCCACGCTCTCGTTGGAGGAGACAGAAGGAACCTCAAAGGATTCTGTAAAGTTCTCCACTGCGTAAGGGTTATCGTCTGATCTCACCGGTTTGTACTTCGCTCCCGCCATACCAAGAATAAGAAGAAGAAGTGCAATTCCGGCGACGTAAATCGCCATATGTGTAGCAGTCATACGAGCCATTGGTCAGACGTACACTATAAAAATGATGAGAAAATTATACAGTGGAGCTGTGGCTCAATGTCGGCTATTAACAAGTCTGCTGTCGCTCAGTATTTCGGATTTGACGATAAACCAGTCCAGATTCGTGATAACTGTAAGACCCAGTTTTACACGAAGAAGGACGGCGCCACTCTTTTTAAGGAAGGTGGGTTCGGGTCTATCTCCGAGGTGTGTTCGAAGACAGACTGCCGTTACGTCGCTAAGGTAATCCCTTTGGCTATTCCGAGTGTAAAAAAGTCTTTCATGCGTGAGGCTGTGATCGCCCCTGTGATGGGTGAGGTTGGTATCGGGCCGAAGATTCATGATGTCTTCACATGTCTCAACGCAGGATTCATCATCATGGACACATGGGAAGGATCCTTGGGTAAACTCCTGGAGAAGGAGAAGAGATTGAAGCAGAAAGACTTGGAACAAATCGGTGTTCTGATAGATAAGATGCATAGACTTGGTGTTATTCATAACGATATGCACAGTGGTAACATCCTTTACCGTATTAATGAGAAGACAAACGAGAGAGAGTTTGTTATCACTGATTTTGGTTTAGCACTTCGTTTTAACGACGCGAACCAGGTTCTTCCCAACTCAGAGATCCCGAACACCGTCTCTCCGAATATCTTCTTCCCTGCGTTCGACTACCATCGTATCTCTAGCGCTATTGAGTCTCGTTCACATGACATCTTCATGTCATACTACATTGATAAGGGGTATCTCACGTTACTAGAGTACGTTCTTGTGGATAAGTACTGGTGGAGAGATAACAAGTATGACGGTGTCACTTTCTTAGACTTTCTACAGGGTCAGAAGATCGCAAAGAACATGATTCGTACTCTGCCTAGAAATCCTGAGGAGATGTTCCTACCGTTGTCAGAGAGCAAGAAGAGCATCACTCATCTGAAAAGAAAGACGACTAAGAAGTCCAAGTTTACGAAGTCCAAGTTTACGACGAGGAAGAAGTCAAAGACGAAGACTCGTAAGAAGTCAAAGTCGAAAACCAAACCTAAGACCAAATCACGTTCGATGTCCAAATCTAAGTCAGAAAAGTAAAGAAAATCTTTTCATTAGTAAGTTATTGTGTACGAGATGAGTCGTAATAACCGCAAGACTCGTAAGCGCCGTGATGTTGAGGTCTCAGAGGAGTACCGTGTTCTGGAGAAACCTGAGTCTATGTCTATCAGTATGTCCAGTATTCTGGATATGATGTACTCCTCTTTCGCTTTTCAGGTTATTCAGAGATTCGTTCTACCTATCGCCCAGACCGAGTTGTACAAGAAGTTTGCCAAGAGAAAACTTGATGTAGGTCTACAGAAACAGGCGTTTCTTGTTTTCGATGAGGAGGTGAACGAGCAGTTTATTCATCAGGAGTTCGCCTCTTGGATTCTTTTACAGAACAAAGAGAAAGCGAACTCTGCGACAAATAACCCTTTCCTGCCACGTAAGATTGTCGATCTCGTTTTCATACAAGAGGCTCTTAAGATGTACTTCCTTCACCGATCACGTGTGATTGGGAAGAAGTCAAGTGAGAAAGAGGCGACAGCTGACGCGAAAGCAGTTCTGAAAAAGCTCGGACTTTCCACGCTTATGCCCGCCCTGAACAAGAAGCACACGCCTCCTCTGATGACAAAAGAGGCACATCGTTCTTACAAGGCGGAGATCGTTAAAACGAAAGATAAGTTACGTGTTCTTAATTCCAAGGGAAGAACAACAGAAGAGGATCAAGTTATCGTGAAGATCAGCAAGAAAGAGCAGAAGGAGCCTTTAACAGCTGTCGGCATGGACGAGATGTACGTTGGTTTCCGCATTCAGTCCACCAACGATGTTGTTATCATGAACTTCCAGAACCCTTTGTTGGACGTAGAGATGGAAAAACTGAAGAAGATGTTTGTTCCGAAATCCCGCATAGACTTGGCAGAGGCGACATTCCTACTTCTGACTCTGTACGCGGGGTTCGGTCTTTTGTACCGTACACCTTTCGCTCGTGGTCTTCTGGAGCTTGCTGATCCAAGACTGAAGAAAATCCAAGACACAGCCACTATTCTGATCGGTACACCTTTCACGGTGCCAAAAGGTCGCCCTTACTTCTCTCTGTTCCCTGGTGTGGAACAGCATTTCGGATCGATGGGTTCGTTCTTTGACGCGCAACCCCTAACAGGAACCTACTCTCTGTTACCACCTCCTACCTTCGTCTTCATCTCTTACTGTCTGGATCGTGTGGAGAAGTGGTTAAACGACGCGAAGAAGGACAATCGCTCTCTAAAGATCGCGTTCTGGTACCCGTATCTGTACACCGCCTCCTACGTGGAACCACCCAATGTGGAGTTCGAGTCAAACGAGAACATGGAGGAGATGTTGATCTACGAGGAGGTGAACAGACATCTACTGAGGCGTTTGGAGGGTGTAAAGCACAAGAAACAGGTTATTAACTACGCGCCTGGTAAGAAGCTAAGTAACAGCGCGAAGAACTACGTGTTCAGAGTGTTCGTATTTGAGACATAAACGGAGTAGTGTTTAGAAACACAGAAGTGTTATGAAACGTACTAAGATTTCAGAGATCTTGGCAGATGAGACAAAGTTCATCGGTCAGGATGTCATTGTTCAAGGATGGGTGAAGACAGCAAGAATCCAGAAGAAAATCGCGTTTGCGAAGATTACTGACGGTTCCTGTCTTCAAGCATTACAGATTGTTGCCCCAGGGTTACCCTCAGAAGTTATGACAGGGGCATCAGTCTTTATCACTGGCAGAATCATATCGTCTCCTGCCAAAGGACAAAGTGTCGAGCTGAAGGTCACCTCATGTGACGTTTTAGGTAAGTGTACAGATCCAGAGACTTACCCCATGTCCAAGAAGAAGCACACTCTAGAGCATTACAGAGCTCACCCGCATCTACGACCGAGAGCCGATCTGTTTCAGACCGTCTTTCGTCTGCGCAACGCCATGATCAAGGCGACACACGACTTCTTTCAAGAACGTGGGTTCCTCAACATTCACACACCGCTTATCACCAGCTCAGACTGTGAGGGAGCGGGAGAGGCGTTCTCTGTTATCTCGGACACGAAACAACCAGACGCCTTCTTCGGAAAGCGTGGGTATCTCACTGTGTCAGGGCAGTTACAAGTCGAGGCTTTCGCGTGTTCCATGGGTGATGTGTACACGTTCGGCCCGACCTTTCGTGCCGAGAAGTCACAGACATCCAGGCACTTGGCGGAGTTCTGGATGATTGAGCCTGAGCTTGTCTTCATCGAGTTCGATCAGTTGCTCGAGTGCGCAGAGCATTACGTCACCTACTGTGTAAGTAAAGCTCTGGAGATGAAGGACGAGATGTTGGTGATTGAGGCTCACTCACCTGGAATTGTCAAGATGTTGCGCGAGTCGTTCTCGGAGCCGTTCTCACGTATCACTTACACAGACGCTATCGCGAGACTTACGAAGGAGTTCGGAGAGTTCGAGCATATTCAATGGGGAATGGATCTCTCGTCAGATCACGAAAAATGGCTAGTGAAAGAGGCGGGTGGTCCGTTGATCGTCACCAAGTACCCGAAGTCGCTGAAACCTTTCTATATGTTAGAATCTCCCGACTCGAAGAGTTCTGATGATTCCAAGGAGATATCCACAGTTGACTGCTTCGACCTCCTGGTACCAGGAGTGGGAGAGCTAATCGGTGGATCGATGCGTGAGCATGATCATGACAAGTTGTTGGCATCAATGACTGAGGCAGGAATGGACATTCCTACGTATCAGTGGTATCTGGATCTGCGTAAGTACGGCACTGTGCCACATGGGGGTTTCGGTCTCGGATTTGAGAGATTACTCATGTTAATAACCGGACAGCAGGTTCGTGACTGTGTTCCGTTTCCTGTGGCTTACAAAAGGCTAGACTAACATTATGATGGAGAACGTGGTTATTAGAAAGTACGTCGACGAGACAGACCGTCATGAGTTAGAAGGTCTTGTAACCAAGATCTTTCCGAACGGTTGTTTCATCGCACCTCCTGAGAACTTCGAGGACGAGTACGTGATTGCCGTTAGGAAAAACAGAATTATCGGGTTGGCGGGATGGATACAACAAGAGAGTAACTCTGTCTGGATGCACTCTGTCGGAGTTCTCAAAAAGTACAGAAAACGTGGTATAGCCACAAGACTTGTTCTCACGTTGTTCAGACACGTTCACCTAAGATACAGCCATAACGGAGATTACTGCGTGGAGTGGGACTCAGAGAGAGACAAACTGCCCTTTTGGAAGAAGGTTATAGCAAAGCTTCCGAAAGAGAGTGCTGTTACCAGTATTAATGATAACGGTGATATTATCAGTTACTTTTACGGGTACATGATGGAGGATCCTAATGATGTCTGTGTCGTTTCTTAGGTTTAAAGCACTAATAAAACTTCAAAAAGATGGAAAAACAGATGTAATTGATTAAGCATATGGTACATATAGAGGCATATCCCTGTCGTACACAGTAACTCTGAACTTAGCGGTATTACCGTCTATTTGAACCACGTCGTTGGTTCCTAGCATCTCATTCTTACGGCGAGTGATCACTTTAGCCTTGACACGGTTTCCATCTTGTCCGATGAGTGTGTAATAATCCCACTGATCAGAATTAGGAAACTTCTTTCGACCGTACAAAGGATACACCTCATTCAGAGACCCGAAGATCTTGTACAGAACACCGACCTGTTGAGGAATACCTTGTGGGCCACGAGTCATGATGTTCACAGGTGCGATGTTACGTTCAGATATCTCGATAGGTGGAGGTACTGTCGGCACAGCGCTCTCGGTACCACCGATACATCCTTGGCGTCTTCCACCACACCCGATAACCTGAGGCGGGATGTTCATGTTAGGGTACCATCCTTGTTCGTAGAACGCCTGCGAGCGGTAAGGGTAACGAAGAGGGTTGTAGATACGATCAAGAGCGTTCTGGTAGGCTAGCCCGGAGTACGCGTAGTTAGCGCCCATTGGCAGGTAACCGCCACCATTAACCCACCAGTTAGGAGTGAAACCGTTCTCAACAGGTGGGTTGTACAAAGACCAGTCCAGGAACTCCTCTTTCTCCTCTTTCTCCTCTTTCTTCGATCCTTTTTTGTTATCAAATCTCTCAGAAACCTTCCATCTGTTCAGAGCCTTGCGGTACTGAGGAGGGCATGGATGGTAACTCATCGGAAGATCTCTCTCCATTCTCGCCTCTTTCTGGCATTTCTCTGAGTAAGGAGTGACACACCCTGGGCCACCAATGTCGTACGCAGGGAACGGAGGTGTAGGTCCGTTGTTCACGTAACATGAGTTCTTGTCACGAATACAGAACTGTTTCTCCCACGGACGTAACGGAGCGTCGCCGTTGAGACAGTTTCCAGACTTATCATTGGCTCTCATCTCGTCCAACTCCTTGAACACACCAGGTGAGTAGTTAACGATGTTCTCACGAACAGATCGATTTGTCACCATTGAGTAGCAACCACTCAAGATAAGAACGGCGATAACAACCAAGATTACTAACCAAATTCTCTTATCTCTTTTCATGATCCTAATGACCTATACTTTCTCCATGACTATTTTTCAATCCTCGATATTCAACCAGAAGAGATTAGGTTTCTCTCGAAAGTTTCTGGACTCCTGAACAAGAAACATAGATTCGTTCTCAAGAATCTCGTCAATCTCCTTCTCATGCTCCACCTGATTGCCCCACAACATATCACCCTTTTCTCTCGTGAACCATGAGTTCACAATGATACGGAAGGAGACAGGGATGTCGTCCCATCTGCGCATGAGAAGAAAGATAGGAGAAAGAAATTTTCCACCATGAAACGATATACCTTGTAAGGAGCAGAACTGAAGAAACTCCTTAGGTGGATGATCCATGATTACGACGTATCTCTCCCTACTTCTAGGAGTTATCATGAATGATAATTGCGCTTTCTCGATGAACTCTGTCCATTCGATCATGGAGAAAGCGAAAACCTTCTCTATATCCGCGTAGTAAGAAGGTCTTCTGGTGAAGACAATAGGCACGACACCTTGCTGTTGGTACGATTTAGCTATCTTCTTGGATAGATCCGTGCTTGACTTCTGACACCATGATGTGATCGCGTGTAACCCTGATGATGTTAGTTCATGATCATACTGAGGGAAAGAGAAAGGCAGAAACTCTGTGATAAACTCTGTAACCTCCTCTGGAAACAAGTTCGTTTTTCGAGAGTTGGTTCTGACAGCTTCAGATAACCTCTGTCTTTCGCTCATCCTCAATACAGTTAGCAGGTAAAAAGTAGAAATCATTCAAGAATCTTTCGACAAGAAAGAAGTCATCGGGGTCACCAGCACGTTTGAGTATCTCTCGCTTCAGATATCCACCGTACAACACTCTGATGTCGTCTTGGTTCTTCACGATTCTGATCTTGGAGTAGGGTGGTCTCCAGAATAAATGACACTTTATCGTATTCGTGACGATGAACACAGGCATCTTGTGCTTGATAAGATCAACGAAGGTCTTCACCATCGGTTCTGTGCGGTAATCAGGTGGTGGGTTATCAAAAATAAGAATATGATAAGGGGTGATTGTCGTACAAGTGCGTACATGATGTGACCATCGTAACGCCTCGTTGATGAAATGGTTACGTCGAAGACCAAAAACGATGTTCTCGTAAGGAACACCGGCTTTGGATATCCCATTCAGATCCTCAGTGATGACGTACGTGATAGATCTCGGATAATCCCTTTTGGCGATGCGCAGAAGATACTTGATCATTCCGATCTGTTTCTCTCTGGACTCGATCGCGATATTGGTCAGAGCAGGTTCCATCATCACACGAAACTCTCTGAGAGGCGGAGGAAGGAACTCCTCGACAAGATTCACTAACTCGCATGGTAGTTTATTCATAATTATGATTCTTATTAGAGAGTTTTAAGTCCCTAACAAGAGTAAACCGTACAAGTGTCACGGTGTAACGCGTAGAACATGTCACTGTGACCGATGATATCGGAGCCTAATACAGAGTGTCTCTCTTGGTGTCCTGTGATGAACGGAAGATCCGTTATCACTCTGGTCATGAACAGATTGATTCTCGGGCTTCCTGCCTTCGTGTCGCGCAGGAAGTTGTACCCCTGGCAACAGTTGTTGACCACTAGCACTGTGTGTAGACCGAGTCTGTCCATGTTGTCGTTACAGAAGAAACCGAGAAAGTCGGAGTCTGTACGAAGGTCGCTCATGACCGCTTTGCTCAACTCCATGTAGAGGAGCTGAGGACCTTTTCTGCTTTTCACCTCCTCAAGATGTCGCATCAGGACGTGTTTCGCGTTGTAAACCTCGTCTTTGTAAACGGGGTCATGCGCCAGGAAGTTGTGGTACTCCGCTGACGCAGGAAACAGCTGAGGGTATCTCGAAAGAATCTTGACATTCCTCATCTTCTGCTCCTTGAGAATGTAACTGACAGTCTCCACTCCTTTAAGAATACCTTCCATACTAGGAGCGTCCTTTGTCTCCACTAGCTTTCTCTCCGGACAGGCGATCATCGTGATCCCTCCTTGAGCGTAAAGCCTCGGAGGGACTGAAGATGGCAGGCAGACATCGAACTGAATAACGATGTCAGCCACGTCGGGAGAACATTGTATTTTCTCCTCTATCGCCTCTTTGAGGAACATGAAGGAGTTCTTGAATGAGTGGTTTCTGATGGGTTTGTCATACTTTTCAGACATACTCTTGGTACTGTAATGACTAAGTCCTCCTTGTACTCGTGTCCTTTCTTGTACTTCTCCGCGAAAAACCCGGATGTGTATCCTTTTGCGTTGCTGATCACTCTTGTTCCCTTCTCGTTGTTATCACAACACCAATGTGTATGACCAAAAACCCAGGTAGATACGTGGGATCCGAAAAGATGTGTCAAGTCTGTGGCGAAACCGAGTGTTCCGATCTTGCCTTGGTACTGTTGCGCCGATGTGTTTCTGAACGAAGGCGCGTGATGTGTTAGGACTAAAACTGGCTCCTTGTTGCGGTATGCTTGAAAAAGCTGTTGTGTCAGATACTGTACGGCCTGCTTGTGATACTGTACAGTGTCCTCACACGTGATCAATTTTTGCTGTCCCTCCTCCGTAGCCCGATAAATAGAACGATAATCATTAAGGTAGTTCTCGATAAAATTATAATGAATACGGGGGACGTTAGACCATAACGTAGAGCCGATCACACGAACTCCGTCCAGAACTACAGACTCATTATCTAGGATAGTGACATTTGTTCCTTTAGCGAGCTCACGGGCGCGTGCTAACAACTTCTCTTTAGTCTTCCAAGGCTTTCCCTTGGATACGTAGTACTCGTGGTTTCCAGGGACGTACAGGACTTTCTCGAACGCCATCGAGACCGCCTCAAACAGAGCCTTGAGGGTGTAAGGGTCGTTGAACGAACAGATGTCGCCTACAAGGGCGAGATAGGGAGCACTCGGGTTAACAAACTCGAAAAAGCGCTCAACCTTCTTACCGTTTAACATCTCCAGATGAAGGTCTGATGCGATCTGGATCTGCAATCCACCAAGAGACTTCTCTCTGAGTAATCTGGTTAGATTGGACATCTGGATAACACATCTATTAGCAATGATAACTATACAATACTCGAGGTTTTAAGTAACTAAGAAAATCACTTTACCTTAATTACCTCCACTCCATCCTTCTTTAGAGCCTCTATCACAGCCTTGACAGGAACTAACCCTAAAAAGAACCTTCGATACTTCATGAACTTGTCGTCTGAAAAGCAGAAAGCATCAATAATTTTCTCTCGCTCGTCTCCCTCCACCATCTTCATTCCCTTAGTGAGAAAGTTGACAAGCTCTGTGTGAATCAGGGAACGTTCCCTGATATACTGCTTGGCATCCTCCTCGGTGGAGAACGCCTTGTCCTTGCGAGCCACCCAGGACTCAGATCTGTCGACGTGGTGGGAGTTCTTGGAGGCTGAGTAGGTGTCAATACGGTACACTTGGTATGGCATGCTTTTAGACTCCATTGTAATCAGAACGTCTGCTTGTTTTAAGTGGTGTTGTAAAAATTGATCTCGTAGCGATCAATTTGTAGGGTAAGAATCACAATAACGAGTACTTAAGCATTTTCCCGAAGTTAGACAATAAGGAACAATGGGAAACTGCATTCAGAAAAACCATGTGGATGAGATGGGTCGCCGTGCGGAAAAACAGTTCAAATTGATCGCTGATCAGTACGAGAACTGGGATCAACTGACCGACGCCCTCTACGTAGAGCAGAAGTTGGAGGTGGCACAACTGTCCATCTTTGTTGACTTCACACAGTCTAACAAGTGGACAGGCAAGCGCACCAATGGCGGTCTAAACCTTCATCATCCGTATATCAGTGCGGATGAGGTGGGTGACCAGAAGGTTCCGATCTACCAAGCGAGCGCACCGACAGTGCCACCGCCCCAGTACTCTAGCTACCAGACAGGAGAGCAAGATGGCATACAGCCAGGAACAGGGTCAACTCAGTATGACGCCTACACCCCAGTCAAGACTGCACCTCTGCATCGCATGGGTACCATGACGGACTACACTCAGCTGAACCAGTACGAGTACGTCTTTCACGTGGCTAGCAAGCCTCTGCGAAAGATGGACAAAGACGGGTTCATCCCTCTGTACGCTTTTGGTGACGAGATAAGCAATGACCGTGCGGTCCGCTCCATGTTCGGAGTGGAGACAGACATGGATCACCAGTCTGTACAGTCTGGTTTGATTAACCCTGAAGAGGGATGCGTTGGCTTGGAGGCTGTCATCGGCATGTACCGTCAGCGAGCACCTCGAATGGTGCTCTCAGGAGGTACTTCCTTTGCGCCTGCTGTGCGACAACTGATCGCACAGGCGCAGGAGTCCAAGGAGTACCAGATCGGTATCATCATCACTGATGGGCAGATCTCCGAGGGTAAGTGCTGGCGGGAGACCCTGCGAGCTATCTCGGACGCGTCTCATCATCCCATCTCGATCATTATCGTAGGTGTGGGTGACGGCGACTCTCCGAAGGATAAGCAGGGGAAGTACTGGCGCATCATGGAGGACTTTGATGACAACTTTGATGAGTTGGCAGAGAAAGAAGGAGTTCCGAAGCGCAAGTTCGACAACATCCAGTTCGTTGACTCAGTAAAACTTCGTCAGGAGTGTGCTCGTTCGAGGAACCCCGAGGTTCGTTTCGCGACACACATGCTGATGGAGATTCCTGATCAGTGGGAGTACATCAAACGCTTTATCCTGCCCAATTACGGGCGCTAAGAACGCAAAGCGTTACATAATTCATAACTATGAGACCATCTCATTTGGCTCCGCCACTTTCGTTCTCTGTAAAGAGAACGAAAGAAGTGAAACTTATCCTGGTCACCTCGGGCCTTCCTTTGAGGATTTTTATTTACAGCGCCCAGTCAAGTGCCTTGATTTATTTACCATAACCACCTCCCTGCGTGTGGGGTATGTTCTCATACTCCTTCTCCGCATTCATTTTCGACCTTTCCCATCCAGATTGATCCGCGTTAAATCCGCCTGCGCGCCTCGCACGTCGGTTGGCTTGCGCCTGTACGATTCTTTGCTGATACTCCAGACGTTCTCTTGCGAGATCCTCATCAGAGGGCGACGGTGTAAAAATAGTACGACGTCCAGACATGATGCTTCGGGAAGTTGGTAAACTTGGTTGCTTTTCGATTGTTGTTGAGATCAAATGGCACTTGACGCTCATTTTAGAGGCAAACACCAAAAGTCGTTTCTATTTTTCACAGGGGGGCACGTACTCGTGTGAAAAATCATTACTATGTGTGTTCCTTTTTATTTTGTTTTTTGTTTTTTTTTGACATTCGGTAGGAGGGAACACGTTCTCCATCTCATGTCTTGTCATAACTACTCAATTAGTGTCTGTAAAGTTCAGGCGACGCACGTACGACTCGAACAACTGGTGTTGTCTACGTCCGCGTCTCAACCGTCGCCCAGCATGTTGCTGTTGCTTCACACTTCGGTTGGGGTCAAGCCTTCTGAGTGCATCGGGGTTGCCACGAACGCGCGTAGCTTGGTTACGCCGGTGCCTGCGACGGCGCGGTGGTGCGTCTACACCTGGATTTCCATGTGTTCGGAACCACTCCTCAGAGTTCATCTCGTCGGGGTTTTTGGCCTCAACAAGCTCAGGATCTTGGTAGACAGTAATAGTAGCCATGTTGTAACTTTGGTTGTTTTGTGTTCAAAGAATGCTCGAAAACTCGGAAATTCGTATTTTCGTTGTTGACACAAAGACTGATCGTTTTCGATAGATTCCTTGATAGATTTGTTTCAATTTTATCTCTTTGATTGAGAAATTACTACACGTGTGTGGATACGTACGTAATTCCAGGGCAACTACTTCTTAGTACATTAATCGTCTTACGTTATGAGTATTTAATATCCTGAGCTTGAGAACCAGCGCATTCCCACCACATCTCCGTACATGAACACACGGTGATTCCTGCTTTTCACTACTTCGCAACCGACCTCTTTCGCCTTCTCCAGCAACTTAGCGGAAGGCTTTCTACGGACGATAATCACCTCCAACATCGCATCACGTAACCCCTTTTTTATCTCCTCTGAACCGTAAACAGCTTTCAGACCATCTGTCGCCAGATCATCAAGAAAGCGTTTCACCCAAGGAGACTCCTCTTTGCTCTCACACGCAGAACTAACAAGTTCTACTAGCTCCTCGGGTGACTCCTTTCCTGTTCCTGTGAGGACTGCTCTGACAAGTTTCCTGATCTCGGAGTACAACCTGTCATGAACCAGGTTCTTCTTGTTGGCAGGGCCGATGAGCACAAGATCAGTCACCTTGTTCTCGAAAATAGCTCTCGCCTCCTCGGCGACTGTGCCTATGTAACGACCTTCCGCCTCATCTCGTAAACGCTGAATACGGTTCTGCGACTGCCCTCCTCTAGAAGTCCTTCCAGGGATTCTCGCACGAACACGTTTTACCAACTGAACGTCGTCATCACGTAGATACAGGTACTCTGTCTGCTCTCCTGTGATCACCATAACGCCTTGTCTGTCCTTCGTCTCGAACAAAGGCTCCAGTAACTCCACATGAAATGATCGGTCACAGAGATACAGATAGCGCCGAAGAGGTCGCGGTGGTACGACGATCTCACACCCGTCGTGTTTCTCACCTTTTTCGTCAAACCCACGACCCGGCCATCAGCGCCATCCCTGTATCGGGGATCCCGTTCATCGCCTTCAGAGTCTGAGTGAGCGATCGTAACGCTCTTTGAACAGAAAGTCTGTTGACACGGGATTTGATGTTACTCGCGGTGCTATACTCGTTTTTCATCGTCTGTCGAGCTATCGCGATCTGATAGCCAGCAGGAAGCAGAAGTGTGACCAGCGATGTGCCATCACCTCGGGCGTTCTGATATGTTTGTAGTTTTGCCATGGAAGTGTGCTTAGTTGTTGTTATAAAATACGCAGGACTTTTTAAGTCTGTTTTTCACGGAAGATGTATCTTGTACTTCTGACTTACGTTTTGACGACAGATATGACATCGGTTTCTCTGTAACCGACCACAACAACTCTGACAGAAACAGTGACCACACGGAATGAGAACATGGGTGATATCCTCTGTAAAACAAACATTACACTTTCTCTTCTTAGTGAAAAAGCGATCACAACGAGATATTAAAGAGAGAAAATCAAGCTTGATTTGTTTGTACTCTTCTAACCTATCATGAATCTTCATAGAATCCATGTGTTCGTTAAGCTGTAACATGATCATCTCCTCTATAGAGAGTGTATCAGCATCTCTACGAAGAAAAGAAGGTGCTTTTTTAACCCATCCACGAATCTCGTCCAGAACAGATATGTCCTTACTTAGCTCCTGATGTTTCTCTTTCATCTTCTTGATAATCTCCGTGACAGCCTTCTCGAACAAAGCGTTCTGTTTGTCTAACTCGGAGATATCAAGACCGTAATCTTTCAACATTCTCATCTCTACATCATCATTCTTTGTCTCGACAACCTTCTGATCATCCACCTTTTTAGGCGATGATGTACGCGAGGGTGGGTCACATCCAAGTGAGATGGCTTGTTGAAAAGCGTCGCGTTCATGAATGAGAATAGACAGTTTGTTCTCAAAATCAGCTTTGTTCTCGGCACTATCGTCTGTCTCTTGAACAAGACCACCAATCTCGTCTATCACGTCTTGACCGAAGAACTCGGAGAACTTAGAGCACAAGTAAGTCTCCAACTTGGACTCGAGATCATCCCATCCTTTCTTTCGAACTTTGGTACTGTCTTTCTCTAACGCTATTTTTTGAGAGAACTCCTCGAACTTATTCAGAAATAACCTCTCAATATCATTCGCATCAGAACCACTGCGTGTTCCTATAGGAGGAGTTATCTCAGAAAAGCCCAACTCATCTGGAAATGTCTCTTGTGATGGGTTTATCTCATAGAAAGACATGGGTAGGTTAGCGTGGGTTATTCTCTTGAAAGGAGAATCTTTATGTGTGCTAGACACCTGATCACAATGTTTTGCTTACATTCTGATCAGGTCGATCAGAACCCCGAAAGGGGCTCCAATTATCCTAACCCCCCGACTACACAGCCTGGGTGGCTCCACAAGGTTGTTTGCCGTCCTTAGTCCGAAGACTGCCATTTACCCCTGGATTTTTCTACCTCTTTAAAAACTATTAGGCATAAAAATGCCGATAGTTTCTGAGCGTTGAAATGTTACTCCGTCTCCAATCTTGAATCATTCCAAGGCTGAAATACCTGCGGAACAGGAGTAACGATAAGGGTTGATCTCTAAGCTTTACGTGGAGGTCCCTTCCTGAAAAGGATAGACCCGCCCATAAGTTTTAAGCTATGAGGAAATGAAGTTTATGCTATCTTGAAAGCATTATCTGATTATCAGACAGATATGTCTTAATTCAAGATTTATAATCATTTGTTGGCAAACTTTAGCGAGATTCGTGTAGCCGGGGAAATAGCGATTCACTTAGAGGTAAAGCTTGGTAATCGCGTTGGACTCGGAGAGAACGAAGTCAACCTCCTTCTCGAACTCGGAGATCTCCTCTTCTAGCTCGGTGACTCGCTGGTCAAGACCCAGTGGGTCAACCGTCTCGATCCTGTTGTTCTTCAGGTACGCGTCCGTCATCGCCTTGACATCAGTCTCGTCAGCCTTGCGGTTCTGACCGAAACTAGTCTTCAGCAGATCGTCCAGCTTCTGTTGAGTCCTGTAATTGTGTTGCTCGACCTCGTTCTTCACGTTTGTACGGAAGCGCTTCAGGCGAGCCAGAAGCTCCTTCTGCTGACGGATAGACTCCTTCTTCGCGATAGCCTCAGCGACAGTGTACTCAGTTCCGGAGATCACGACCGTTGTGGTCGCGTTGCTACGGATGACAGCGTACTTGATCGCACTGTATCGGTTCATCAGATCCTGAAGAGCTTGGTAGTTGGCGCGCGTAGAGTCCGAATGATCATGCCAAGGTCTCCCTGCGACATGAGTAGATGCGAACGTGGTCTCGTTCGTCAGCTTCGCGATACGCTTGTTCAGAGTCTTCAACTCAGCAAGAGCGCGGGTCACGCTGATGCGATTGTCAGTTTTCTCTTCACCACTCATGATGTATGTGATGTCTGTACTCATGATGTCATCATCCCTTTAAACCGTTTACACTCATTACTGCATATTAGGAGTGGGGTACCAACGTCCACCAGGAAGTCCTGGGAACTGTTCCTGTTGATTCCAGAAACGAGCGTTCAACCATCGAGGATCCTGGTAGTTTTGTCCGTAAGGATTCTGCGCGCACAACGGATCAGATGTCTCACATGAGGGAGAGCAGGAGACAGAGTCACGGGGGAAATTGGAGTAACCCTCGAACTTTCCGCACTGATACTTCTGAGGGCCACCAGGAGTCTCTGGTGCTACGTAGCTCTGAGTCTGGCAGTCAAGATCGGAACCTGCTCCACAAGGTGTACAGACAGGCCATGATCTCCTATAATACGGACAACTGGCGTCATCCGCCGGTTCACCTCTCACCTCACTACCAGGTGCGCCACACGCCCACTTGTGTAGAGTGGGTAGAGGGAACTTCTGACTGTACGGACATCTCTGACAGGTACAGATACCGGAGCAGTTACACCCACAGGGACATTTGCCACGAGAATCTATTACTCCGTGACCCATGCTGGGATCTTGCGCGTTATTATGGAACATCTCACGAACATCCACACCGCATGGACAGAACATCTCCTCAACTTTCACTCTGGGGTGACCGCGAAGCCATAACAGAGAGAACAGCAGAAGGATAACGAGAACACAGACGGTTGTCTCTCTCCACATAATGTGTTATAATCTATTAAAGGAAAAAGTGGCGTGATCAGCTTACTGGAAGGCTTTCATCATATCCTTCCCACCTAGTTTCTGATAAAGATCCATGACCTGAGTGCTTTGTTTCATAACTGGTAACATCTCAGACATAGTCTCCTTCAACATCTTCATCGTGTTGATCATCTGATGTGTCTTGCGTTGAGCCTCTGCGGGAGTGTGATCATCGGCGCTCTTTGCTTTCCCGTCGATAGACTCATCACGAGCCTCTTTGAGTAACTTAGAGAGTCCTTCCAGACCACCACCGGCCTCTTGGTACAACTTCTGTTGTGCGGAGTCTCCACGAGCCTCATTCGCGTCGTCCGCTGCTAACATGGCATCAAGATCCTCGAGCATGAGCCCTGTGTCGTCCTTCTCCAGGGTGCTGGCAGGTGGAATCTTCCCTGGATCTTCTCCTTCGCCTGCTGGCATGATATCCTCAGAGACCATACCTTTCAACTTGTCAGTGACCTGCTCTTTGCGTGTCTGCGCCTTCTTCATGTCCGCTCTCTCATCTTTGTTCTCAAAAGACTCGTGATTGTTAAAAATATTTCTCCAGTCAGAGTAAACACCGTTCTGATCAAGAAGTCCAAGTAAGAGAACAAAGACTAAGGCTACAGTAGCACTTTGGTTCCAGTTTAGTGTGATTCCGTAAGATAAGAGTAGAACCATTAGATAAGTCGCTGCTATTCTCTCAAGGCCTACCAAGGTCTCGTTCGGTAGGATTGAGAGAAAAAGCACGAACAGAACAACATGCCCGAAAACGAGATAACGTGGATCGTAAACCTTTCCTCTACCGCGAGCCATCTCAGTACCGATAACTGGCCGTGTATATTTTATCCCAGGTTCTTTTTCACGAGGAAGAAGACAAGAGTGGCGACAACCGCCCCGATAACCTTAGCACCTGTGAACACCATCCCGTCAGGGACGCGTGCAGCGCGTGCCAACTTACGAAACACCTGTTGAACACCTTCCATCTGTACAAAGAACAAGAGAACCGCTAGCAAAAACAAAGTCTTCGCGTTACCCATGAGTGCTCCCAGGTAACCACCTGTCCAACTCGAGGCAGGTACTACAGCACCGCCCTGCTGTTGTGCTTGTAACATCGCCAAAGCCTCCATCTGTGAGGCCATCATGGGGTGCATCTGCTGTGGGTTCGTGAACTGAGGCTGAGGTGGTAAATTAACAGGCTGTGGAGGCATCTGCTGTCCGGAGAACGGGTCATGCGATGGAGGATACTGTGGAACAAACTGTCTTTGTCTGAACTGTTCTTGGTTCGCCATCTGTTCCGCTTGTTGTTGGGCAGCAATCTGCTCGGCCATCTGCGTGGTCGCTCCTTGAGGCGCACCACCTTGGGGGCCACCACCAGGGTTATTCATGGGCTGTGGAGGCTGTGGAGGCATCGGGGCGTTCCCGAAGTTCTCACGCTGAGTCTCCATCTGCACGTTCGGCAACTGCTCGATAGGTGTAGCTTTAGATCCCATGGATTATTAAGCGCAGTATACCCCTGATGATTTTTTTCAAGGTTAAACGGGACGCATTCTAGCTCGAGGTAGCCGGAGTAACACTCTTCTTCTTTTTCTTACGACGTCTCCGCTTTTTCTTAGACTTTGTGTTAACGTTCTCCGGTTTAGGCTCTTCTGGCTTGGAGAAGGTGAATGTTGTGCTAGCGGTCATCTTAATAGTCTGTACGGGGTTAGATTTTGCGACAAGGGGTAGTTTGACCACATTCTGACGTTTCTCGGTTGGCTCTCTGTGTTCCTCCATCGTTTCGTTAAATCTATGTACTTTTAAGGATTTTCGCTCAGGCACGTTGACGCGAAAACTCTCAAAAATTGAAACAAAGCCCCTAAAGCTCTCATATTGATTAGAATTGCGACTGACACTCAACAAACGAATTTTCACTCGCAAATCTTTTTTATCCCGACGAAATGAGTTCTGAACAAAAGAGAGATACTGGTGACATCACGGAGACTCCTCTGGATGTTTCTGGGTTCTCGCAATTGCATAAAGAACTGCTGGTTCAGGCCAATTCTGTTGACAATTGTGTTGACACCAAGGGTGTGGACGCCAAGACGAAGGTGGATACTCTGCTACAAGTGTGTACCGACATGTTGAAGGCCTTTTCTCTTCCACATGACGGTCTCAAGGCTATGCACGGGAAGTTGCTCGAGTACGGTGCGAACCAGGCTCGTATCAATCAGGAGGCAAAGAATGCTTCGGCAACTTCTGGTGGTAAGAAGAGGAAGAGGAAGAAGAAGGCACCGAAGAAGGGCGATAACCGTCGCCAGATCGAGCGTGACTACGCGTTGCGTGACGTTCTTCGCGGAACGACTCTTCTCAAGGCTCTTAGCCGGGCATCTCCCAAGGTGTCTTTGGCTCACCGCATTACGCCCTTTGTGGAAAATGTTGGTGATGCCAAGGTGGCTGTCGATGACAGCGATGCTGCTGTGGAGGCGGCTCGTCTGTTGATGTGGTACGTTGTGCATGTCGCTTTCAGCTTCATGCCTCGTATTGATAAGGTAAGGGGATCGCAGGCTCGCAAGGCTGCCGCAATCCCGGTTCACATCATGTTCGAATCGAACATCACCATGACCGAGCTTGTGGAAGCACTCATCGTGGCTACCAAGGATCTGATCCAGAAGGGGCTGACGGAGCTTTCGCAACGCCGTCAACACGAGATGTTGGTGCTGTTTCACACAGTGCTCAACGGAAGTCAGGTGAATTTCGAGTTCAAGTCCACTGGCGACATGCTGAATAAGTCTACTGTTATATGTGCACAGGAGCTCAAGGAGGCGCAGGATGAGGTACATCGGCTGACTCAAGAGAACCAGGCTCTGATGAGAAGTGCTCAGCAGATGTACAAACTGCTGCAGTCCAAGGGCTACATCCAAGCAGGTGACATGCAGGCACTGAAACCAAAAGACTTACAAACGATGATGGCAGTGATACAGGGGCTCCCGGATCACAGCACCTGAACCGAGGACAAGGTCGAACATGTCAAGATGCCTGTACCCCGAGACAAACCGAAAGAGGCGTCAATGAAGGAGAAAGGCTCTGGCTGGTTCTGGCCTACCGTCGGTGCTGGTGCCGTAACTGGTGTTGGAGTGTTGTTGTGGTGGCTAAAAAGACGAAAGTGACGGCTTAGGGCGTAAACCTTCGGGTGTTCTAAGCTTGATTCGTCTATCGGTCATCACCATTAATCGAAAAAAACAAAAAAAACAAAAACAAAAAACCACTCACGTGCACGGGCATATGAGTAGAGAGCTCTCTAGGTAATGAGGGTGCGAAAAAAGAAGAAAAAACAAAAAAACAAAAAAAGAAAAAAAACAATAGTTAAGATTGATCATCCACTGTAAAGAACCCCGATGTCGTCTCGTTTAAAACCAGATATTAAGCAAAAAACAAAAAATTGAAACAAAAGTACCTAGACCCATTAATAGATCTATTGTCTCACACAAAGGCATCGATAATTCGAATCTGCCGTGGTTCGAAGATAAAAATTGTGTGTGAGGACTCCTTCGGGAGTTGTCGAATGCCGAAACGCCAAACCCTCCGCATGGTGGGTTTTCCATTAGTAGCCGTAACAGGTGTCCTGGTGGATCTTCGCAGTCCGATAAGGGGACCCCTTCAAGGATGACTGGTATGTCTAGTTAACTCGTTGGGGATCTTACTCGCGCTCTTGTAGTGTGAGTTCCACGGAAGCGATTGGGGTTTTGAGGTTGTAAGGACGTTTTCTCTCAGCTAAGCTGGGTTCGTTCTGTGTGTAAGGTTACGGTTTCGTGTTGGACCGAGTAGTTTACCTACCCGGGAGGGTTTGGCGACCGCTAACTGTTCTGTTTCTTTGCGCACTCTTGGTGGATATGTGAGTCAACATGACTTGCGATCGCACTACAACACTCGTGAAAGTGGACGCGTGGCGGAAGCTCTCCCCGAGGAGACTCGTTTTCTCTTATGGTTAGTCTTTCCATGTGTCCAACACGGCCTTCAAGTAACAACACTGTCACTCCGGTGAATCACAAACAGAAGTTGCTTGTCGTATAGTTTTAACTTAAAGTAATGTTCACAGTAACATATGAGATAATGTTCAACACAACGCCGATCTTTTTACTACATGGACTGGGTGCTCACGCAGTCACGCTTCTGCCGTTAGAGCTCTACCTGAACTACATGGGTTACAAGAACACTCATAAACTCTCTTACCCTGTCGACACCATGCCTTTTGAGGAGTGTATGGACTACGTCGATAAGGAGATGGGGAAACTGGCTGATAAGAAAGAAGAAATTATTCTGATCGGTCAGTCCATGGGTGGTGTTGTCTCTAATAACTTGCATAAGAAGGGGTGGCGCGTTAAGAACGCTGTGTATATTGGGTCGCCGTTACACGGAGCTAACCTGCTGAACCAGTTAGAGGCTATTCTCCCGACAAAGATCAGAGATATGTTCTACAAACTGCCGTATGACTACCTGAAAGCGAAAGAGAGAGAAGACCCACCACCACATCCGTACAAAACGATCTCGATGGGTTGGGCTTGTAGCCATTTCGACGGGTGTGTGTACCAGAAAGAGGCTATGCTCGAGGAGGAGAACCACGTCCATTTGGCGTGGGCGGATCACCGTACTATTTTCGCGAATCCACGTCTGTGGATTCTAGTAGAGCGCTTGATAAGGTAAAACCCAGTGACGTTTACGATAAAACGCAGTAGGTTTTTAGGATTTAAAGAAAAAGTGATAGTTAGTATATGTCAGTTCCGGAGCAAAGTAACTCTAACATTATGAGCCAACGTTACCGGTTATGTGACCTGTTCTGTGGGGTAGGAGGCATCTCCAGAGCTTTTGAGCTCACAAAGAGGGCTGAGTTGGTTTACGCGAACGATGTGGAACCTAAATGCAAGGAGACTTACGATCTGAATCACAAGGTTCCGTTGACAGTGAAGGACATCACGAAGGTGAAAGCGACGGATATCCCCGATCATGACATACTTCTTGGTGGATTTCCCTGTCAGTCTTTCTCTGTCTCAGGGAACCGGAAAGGTTTCAAGGACAAGCGTGGCAATCTCTTCTTCGAGATCGTCCGTATTCTTCGTCATCATCGCCCTAGATTCGTTCTCTTGGAGAACGTGAAGAATCTGGAGTCTCATGACAAAGGGAAAACTCTGAAGGTTATCCTAAAAGAGTTGAAAGCACTCAACTACATCGTGAGATACAAAGTCCTGAACGCGTGTGTTCATGGAAACCTCCCTCAGAATCGTGAGAGGATCTTCCTCTGCTGTTTTCAGAGAGAGGATGACGCGAAGCAGTTCGAGTTTCCTGATCCTATCCCTCTGACGACAGGATTCCGAGACATTCTCGAGGATACTGATGATGTGGACGACTGTCACTTCTACGAGACCAAGGGCATCTACGACAAGATCAAGGATGATATCACCTCAGAGGAGACGGTTTATCAGTATCGCAGATACTACGTTCGCGAGAACAAGTCAGGAGTCTGTCCGACTCTAACCGCGAACATGGGAACAGGTGGTCATAACGTGCCTCTCATTCTCGACAGTGGTCGCATTCGTAGGTTAACACCTCGTGAGTGTTTCTCTCTACAAGGCTTTCCGAAAGAGTTCAAGCTGGGGAAACTAGCGAACTCTCATCTGTACAAACAGGCTGGTAACTCCGTGCCTGTGAAGGTGATTGAGAGGATAGCTATGAAAATTGTCGCGATCTTGGACAAAAACTCTGATCAGGGCACAGATATCTCAAGTGATGAGATATCCGGGAGTGAGTCAGAGTCTGATTCGGAGTCTGATTCGGATTCCTCATCTGAGGATTCTGAGTCTGATTCTGAGGAGGATGAGTCATTAGAGTCTGATGAGTCCGAGTCCGAGGAGGAGTCCTCCTGAGTTGGTACAACATAGTTTCTATCTGTTTTCGCCTCAGTATTCACTCTTGCTCCCTCCTCCACCTTCGGTTGTGCGACAGGATTAAACTCGAACTTGAGTTTTGACGTCGGGGTGAGAGAGTGGATATTACCTTCAAACATCAGTCTTGCAATACCTGTCTTCACAAACTCCTTGTGAAGAGAGAATCTTGGTCTTCGTTTCTCTTTCGCCTGATCCTTCATCGTCTGTGTCTTGTTCACACTGATATCCTCAATTAGTTGTGGGATGTGATGAACAGTGAAATCACCATTATCATTGGTGAAGTTCATGAAAACGAGATTGTCCCACGTAGATGTGGGACCGAAACTCGTACAGTCTGGTGTCACACTACACGCTTTCACCTGTATTCGTAACTTTGTGTCGCGATGGAAACAGTCAAAAGAGCCGTGTTTCCCACCCCATGATTTCTTGCGTACAGCCTGAAAAAGAAAGGCGTAAAGCCCCTCCGAAAGAACGGCTGGAACATTGATTTTTCGGCCTCCCAGATCACTTGTTAACCTGGAGAGCTCCTTCCACCCGCTGTAGATCCTTTTCAGGTCTTGCAGGTACTTGGTCTCGTCGGACCAGTGATAGTACGAGAGGAGAGCTCTCTCCTTCCCTATCGTCACCATCTCTTTTCTCAAAAGCAACTTCATCTTGAAGATTGTGATACTAATACGGCGATATTGGTTCTGACCGAGAAACGATTTTTGCTTTGAAATACCCGAGAAGTTAGAGGATAAAAGGATCCGTCTGTGGAAAATTGATGGTTTAGGAGGGGTTGAGGCTGTAGAAGCATCAACAGGCGTTCCCGATAATGTCCAAGGACGTGACCCGACAGGTGAGCAAAAACTATTATGTGTCGGGTCTGCCTGACTACGTGCTGGTGGATATCGACAAGACCAAAGTATGGTTACACCCCAATGACAAACAGGTGTGCCTCTGCTGGGTGGATCTGAACGATCTACGAGATTACGGGTTCGACGAGGAGTACGAGACATCTCTCAACCTGGAGAAGGCTCTGAAAGAAAAGCTAGTTGAGGACTTCTGTGATGATGTCACAGCACTTGTCATTGACATGGCAGATGTGTATTGGATAATGCAAGAGGATCCCAGGCGTGGGCGGATCACCGTACTATTTTCGCGAATCCACGTCTGTGGATTCTCGTTGAGAGCCTCTTAAAAACTGATGATTCCGAGGAGAGTGGCGCGAAAGAGGGTGATCTACTAACGTCTCGTTAATTATGGCAGAGACTGAGGGGAAAACAAGGCGCAAATCTCCTCAGGATGTTCGGGAGCACTCTGCTAAAGACTATTACTTCACAGCGTTCCCTGAACATATTCTGATCGATATCGATGAGAGCAAAGTGTGGTTACACCCGAATGACAAGCAGACATGTCTCTGCTGGGTGGATTTAGATGACCTACAAGAGTACGGGTTCGAGGCGGAGTACGAGACCGCGATAGAAAAAGAGGAGGTTCTCCAAGAGAGTCTGTGCCAGACTTTCTCCGAGGGGCCTGTCTCGATCATTCTGGAAATGGTGAATATCTACATGATCATCTCGAATGACAAGAGATATTGGCCACCAAATGACGAGATAATCTCCTCGAGGTCTTTCGAGTTGGAGTACAAGAATGATACTCAGTGGTCAGAGAGACGATTGCCAGAAAAATCACATCTAAGTAACCAACCTTGGGTGAATAAGGTGTATCGGAAACTACCAAAATCAGAGAGGAGAAAGATCGAGAGAGATCGAGAAAGTAGATACCCGGATTACAAATGCGATGTTGAAACCTCTTGGGCAGTGAAAGTACCTATTAAGTGTTATCGGTATCGCCATCAGGTCACTAAGTACAAGTTCGATCACTACACTCTGAAAAGATGGGGATACTCTCTTTTCACAGTGGAGAAGAACGGCGAGTTGAACTCTTGGTACTACGACAGTTCTGGGTCTCTACAACACGGGGACGCCTACACCTCGATTCACCTGATTGATGACAAGCATATTGTCATTCGAAACTATGGTGATGTCAGCTCTACAATCTTTCTAGAGCTACAGAATCATCCTGATGAGGTGGATGACTCTGAGTTAGATGACTCAGATGGTTTTCAACCCTTTTGTTCCCTCTTAGGGAACAAAAGTAGCGGAAGCTAGATATCCTCGAAGACGAAAGCTGACTCCTCATCTTCAGGATCTTCCTCAATCTCGTCCTTCGTTTTCATAGTATCGGCGATCTCGCCCATTTTCTTGAGCTTTCTCACCTCGTCATCGTTGTACTTGTGAATGACATCTGCCTTGTTGTCCTGAAATCCTCGTAGTCCTACGAGAACAAGGTTTCCTTGTTGAATCCAGACTCTTTTGCGCATAGTACCACGAATGATCGCGATCCGCTCCTTCCCGTCAGCACAAGTGGCTTTGATACGACCACTGCCTAACATCTTCTCCGCCACAGCGTACTCCTGTCCATCCTCCTTGAGAAGCAGTAATCTCGCCTCTGTGGGACCCTTCTTCCCTCTCTTATGTTTCTTTCCGCCTTTTCCTTTGTTTTTCGGCATAATTACGACAGTACGATTACTTCTTTAAGTATATGAAATTATCACGATTACTTCTTTAAGTATATGAAATTATCACGATACGTTTGCTTGTTTTTTGATGGTGGTAAATAAGATTAGGGGGGTTTGATAGATCGTTTTTTTGAGGAAAATTGATCAAAGTATCTTAGATTGGTTAGTAATTTCAAAAACTCCCAATGTCTCGGGAAATTGCGTTGCGTATTCTTAATCAGTACTATCCAGACTACCGACAATGCGCTGTTCTTCCTCCCGACGTTCTCCTGATTGTGATGGAGTATCTCCAACTGGAGAGAAATACCTACTACACCAACGGTGATCTCAAGTCTCGTGGTGTTTACGTGAACAACCAACTACACGGCTTACATCTGAGTTGGTATCCTAGATGTAAGCTCAGATTAAAAGAGACTTATCACTACGGAAAGTTACATGGAATGAGACTGAAGTTCTACCCGAACGGTAGATTAGAGTCTTCAGGATCATACCATTATGGTGAATCTGTCGGAAAACACGTATCATGGTCTCTTTACGGAGATACTCGTTTTACAGAGATCGACGGTGAGAAGTATCGTGTTGGTGATATCCACCATCAAGTAATCCCTGTGGGATCAAAAAGATACGTGAAATCAGGAGGGTAGAAAAAGAGGAAAATTGATCAGAAGCTTTCAACATAGTTTTTTTAGAAATTGTATTAGACTGTTGTTGCTGGAACAAGACTCACTGTTCCTGCTATTGTTGACGTTCCAGAACGAACAATATTAGAGGATGACGGAAGTGTATAATAGGTACCGTTGCCAGTGATGAGACTAGTTCTATCACTTTCGAACACACATCCTGTAATATACAGGGAATCACCTGTATTTCCGATATCTATTACAGAGTTTACTGGTAGTAAACCTCTTGCAGATATGTAACTACCTATTAGCTCGGCAGAACATCCTGTTGTTCCTGTAAGTCCAATAGTGAACTGTCCTGTGTTTGTGCTAATTTGTGAGCCAACTAAACGAAATGTTGAACCTGTTCCGCTAACAAGAACATCATATCTCTCCAACTCAGACCCAATAATAGATAGTTGACCACCGTATACTTGATGATAATAAGCAGGTCCTGCTAAAGGGAAAGTGTCCGGATCTCTTTCTAACCTTGCGTTAAGAAAGTAGCTCCTTTTTCCAAAAGGATCACCTGGTCCTTGAATATATCCAAGACCACCAAATGGTGCGTTAAAGTAAAGTTCACCTGATGTATGCTGATTAGATGCTACGTAGTCATTAAAATTTCCGTTATTAATGTTCACAACTGATAAAGGATTACTACCTGTGTATAACATATGAGGACCCGTTGATCCTCCAGTAAAACTACACAGACTTAAAGTAAGACTATGTGTTCCACCGTTTGGTTCTGATATTTGAACAGCAGGTGTGGTCATATCAGTTGAGACGAAAACACAGTTGTTAATAGTTAAATTTAAAACTCCTGATCCTGTTGATCCATTCGCCTCGAAAGATGCAGCAGGAGCACCAGCACCAAATGGTTGTACAAAAGATATTCCTCTAACAGTTGCTGGAACAGGTAAAGATGGTGGTTGAAATGTCACTGTTCCTACAACACCACAGTTATTCTCTCCGTATAGATAAACACTATCGGGCATAGTGAAACTCTCAACATACAAACCTTGTTTTACGTAAACTAACGGGAAGGTTACTCCTGGAATGACTGAAGCTGCAGCGTCTGCTAATGCCGCGGATATACTGGAGTACTCACCTGGATCATCTGCCAAAGTACCACTTGAGACAACAAAAGGTGTTGTGTTTCTCAGATCAGTTATAGCTAGAGTGTTACCAGACGCTCCTGTACCTGATGTGAAAACTCCTCCAAATCCAGGTACAAACAACTCATCATTTACAAACTGTGCGGTTCCTGTATCCCCGAATATCACACCTTGTGGCCCTGTCGCTCCTTGCGCACCTGTAGCACCAGTCGCTCCGGTCGCACCAGTAGCACCTGTGGGACCATTGTTTACAGAATTAAAAGTAAATAGAGTATTATCGGATGGTAAAGAAGTTATGCTAAACATCTTTATCTCTATATTTTAAACTAAGTTTTTGTTAAATAGTCTTTAACAGCGCTTTTGATTGCGTCCTCACTGAGCATTGAGCAGTGAAGTTTTATTGGTGGTAACTTGAGATGAGTAGCAATCTCTTTGTTTGTTATCTTACCAGCTTCTTCAACAGTCTTACCAATAATTCTCTCTGCCGCGTACTCCGAGGAGGCGATAGCACTACCGCATCCGAAGGTTTTAAACTTCGCGTCCTCAATAATGTTATTTTTCACACGAATTTGTAATTTCATAACATCACCACAAGCAGGAGCGCCGACAAGTCCGGTTCCAACATCAGGTGATTTAGAGTTCATAGATCCAATATGCTTTGGATTGTTAAAGTAATCAATAATCTTCTTACTGTAAGCCATTCCACGGCGTCCCAATGATGCTGTGGATGATCTCTGACTCAACAACCGTTTAGTGGCAAAAGTGAACATTTTGATATCCCTTAAAAACCTAAAGTTTTTAAGAGGACTTCTTTAAAGACCTATAAGTTGGTTTATATAATCGGTTGGAGAAAGAAAGTTCGCAGAACTTCCTTTCTCTCCACCTTTAAATATACCTAACATAGGTCTTTAAAGGATAATATTCTTGTAGATTTCTTCAAGTAACTTCGGAGTAAAATGGCTGTGATTAGACATAAAAGTGCTTATTACTAATGACATGACATGACATGAAATGATATGACAGCTCTGTCACCTTTTGTACTTTTCGGAAAAGATGTTTTTTCTGTTATTGACAGCTTTACTAACTGGGTTGAGGAGGAGTTTTTAAAAGCAAGTACTTTGTCAGATACAAGGTACTTTGTAGAGAACTTCGATATCTCTCGTGATACCAAGGGGAAAGCTCTTTATCGCGCGATTGAGCTTGGATATTCCGATATTGTTCGTTATCTGGGTGATTATGGTGCTAATCTAAAAATGATAAAAAATTACAACGGGTTTACAATAAATCATAGTTATTGGCGTTATGGGCTAATGTCTATGATCGGAAGATCAGGAAACATCGAGATTGCGCAGTACTTTCTCGATCGAGGGTTTAATACTTGGTCGGATAAGCTTAACATGTTCACCACTGGATGTCTCAAAGGAAACCTAGACTTTATCACCTTTCTGACAAACTCTGGGTTTAATCTGACATCGAATCCTCAACCTCTTATAGAGCATATATCCTGGAGAGGTGACAAGAAGATGTTCGACTATCTGACAAAATTATACAATCATCTGATACCTAACGCGAAACATACATGGAAGTGGTATAATCGAGACAATTTTCATTGAAAATTAGGGTAAGTCTTATTCATAATGTCGATCATCCACAGGGGTTAAAGGAATTGTTGAGGGGTTGTACATATTCTGCGCTCTTGATCGAGGGGGATACTTAAAGTACCTGGCATAAACAACCAAATGGGTAGACATCCGTGTGATCGTTGTGAAAAAGTTTTCAAGTTTCCATCGGAACTAAAGAGGCATATTCTATGTGTTCATGACAAGGTGAAGAACTTCACCTGTGATGAATGCGGTAAAAAGTTTTGCCTCAAAAAGCAGTTGAACCAGCATATCAAAACTTCTCATTCTGAGAGAAAATTTACGTGCGACCAGTGCGATCAAGCATTTTCCTATTCATCTCGCCTTCATTCACATATCATGAGAGTACATGAAAAAGTGAAAAGGTATGACTGTGATCAGTGTGAATTAAAGTTTTACTACAAAGCTAAACTATTAATTCACAAAAAGCATGTTCATGACAGAATAATGGACTTTTCATGCGATCAATGTGAGTTCAAAACAACTAAGCGGTATAACCTTAATCTTCATATCAAGGCGGTTCACGAAAAAACACGAGACCATATCTGCGAGGAATGTGGAGAAGGATTCACAACAAAAGAAAATCTCTATCAACATGTTCTTCATGTACATGAAAAACCCATTAGATTTACATGTTCTCATTGTGAATATACATCCTCAAGAAAGTCAGATATGAGGGACCACATAGCTCGTGTTCATGAAAAACAGCTTAATTTTGAGTGCGAGAAGTGCGAGTATAAATGTTTTAATCGGTTCGATCTTCTTCGTCATGAAAAACAGGTTCATAAACGAAAACGGAGTTACAAATGTCAAGAATGTGGCTACAATTTTTTCAGCTCTTCTCACCTAAGACGCCATCAAGAATGTTGTACTGGTGATAGAAACTGTTCTGCTGGAGAGTACAAAATAATGTGTTGTTTAGAGGAAATGGGTCTTCTTTACGAGTATGATGAAGGGCATAACGCATTAAAAGGAGACACACATCGTTACTTACGATACGACTTTATTGTGTATCTTGATGAGGATAGACTTCTTTTTATTGAGTTCGATGGAAGGCAACATTTCGAACCTGTAGCATTCGGAAGTATGACAGAGGAAGAAGCTCAACATGAGTTCGAAAGAAGGAAAAAGTATGATCAGATAAAGAACGAATATTGTGAAAGAAACGAGTACCCTCTTCTTCGCATTCCGTATAAAAAGCTTAGACAAACCAAGAAAATTACTCGTAAGTTTCTCGAAGAATATATTACTGGTAATATCAGTAGTGATTAGAAGCTATAATTTGACATTGTTTTGTTCCCACCACGATACATACCAACGAGAGCCTGTTGAGCTTTAGTCGTACAAACGCAACCTCCACTGGAGCTATATGTGCTTGGACAGCATAGAGGGCTTACAACGTTACGAGCGAAGTAGAACATACTGTTCTGTGGAAATGACATATATTGAGACTCACATCTCAAGGGTACTGGGGTACCTTGAGGGACGAACATCTTTCCCTTTAGGAGGGGTACATTGTTTGGTTGTTTTCTCCACTGGAATCCAGAACCACCAGTGTACAGATAGAGCCCGTCCAGGGAGCCCGGGACACCCTGTCCCATAGACCACTGAGTGGGGGCTGGGTTATTGACAGAGAGAATCGCGGCGTTGTTGTCGTTACAAAGAGCCATCTTACCTGATTCCTATATATCCGACATAGATTTTTTATCGGTACGTAGGTGCCCGGCAACGACGCCTGCTTCGCAACGACGCCAAGTCTCGTTAGAGACGACGCTCTGCTTGACACTTGAAGTCCTCAGGTGGCACCGCTTCTTTCTCATGTCCGTTACAATCAACGGGACGTGGGGTGTATTGGTAACAGTTCCCGTCAAACTTGAAGGTCTTTCCTTTCACCTCAGAGGGAGGAGGTGCTCGATAGATGATACAGTCTCTGCCTTTACAGACGCGCCTAAAGAGAGAGGCTAGACCGAAGCCCCAGATAATCGAGAAGATGATACGACCGTTCTTTGATCGGAGAACGTTGCGTAAAGCTCCTAACATGTTCCCTATACATAAACGCTAAAAAATGATCTACTAGAAGAGCTAAAACCATGTTTCGACCAACGATCACCATGGCGTTTAATTACTCCGGAAACGTCTCGGCGAAAAACCCGCAGTCTGCTGGATTCATGAATCCATCAGACGCCCGTCAGAGATGTCTGATCGAGGTAGCTCGTCAGATCGTGGATCCAGAATCCGGGATAACGAAAGACATGGTACCACCCCCAGTAACCCTGGGAGACTGGCGACAATGTTTACAAGCCACCCGTACAGAAGGATGGGTCTCTGCCGGTATCGAGGAGGATATCGCCGAGATGATCCAGCCGTTAGGCATCGGTCAGGTGGTAGCCTCGGTAAACCCTGACCTGAGTATCTACTCCAACAACTTAGCTCCGCATTTCATCCATAACGTTATCACAGGTGACAAGTCAGTGGAAAGGAACGGAGTGAGCGCGGAGCCAAAAAACTACAGATTAATCGCAAACTACAACTCGTTCGTCTGTCTCGCTCAGAAGGTGAAAGATATGATCCCTAAAGAGGTCGTCCCTGCCTTTTGTAAGGACATGGACAGATGGACAAAAGAGATCTGTCCCCGAGTTTTCTGGATCAACGTGCTCATTCCTGAGAGAATCGCGACACATCTACGTCATGCCAACATTGGCGAGGTGATCACATCAGGAGGCAACTCCGACTTCATGAATCTTCACGAGAAGCCCAAAGATGATTTCCCGGCGTTCGAGTGGAAGAAAGCTCTCGAGGATATTGAGAACGAAGGAACCGACGGGGATGATGAAGGTGAGTCTGAGGATGAGGAAGGTAATGACTGGGACGAGAAACTAGACCGCACATGTGGCGGGTGGGATCCACCTGAAGATCAAGAGATGTTCGGCTGGAAAGACCTTCCTGGGCAGAACCAGGCAACTAACTGGAATATGACCAAGACTGAGTCCAAGGATAACTCGGCCACTCAGTACCCTTTCACGAAGGACGCACCTTTTCGTCTTATCATGAACCAGAGCACGATACTCGCTCTGATTACGCTTGCTCTGCAGAAAAACGGGGTACAGTTACATGATAATGTGAGAGTGTTCGACTCACTTGGTGGGAGAGACGCGGATCTGGTATCACTCTTCTCACGCATGGCTATCTAATCATGACGACAACCATAATTTTTCTACCGTAAGGTATGCTGGATAAGCTTAGTTCTAATATGAAGCTTTCCGATTTGACCCGTTGGGCTGGACCTATTGTTGTCGTTGTTATCGCAGCGATTTTGATCAGTATGGTCATCTCGTACGTGCGTAATGATCGTCGTGAGACCCGAGAGCATATGACACAGAAGGAGTCAAGACCTCCTGCTAGAAACATGTCTCTGGAGAAAGCGAAAAACCTACTTCCTCATCTACAAGCGTTCCTTCTGGCAAGCTTGCCTCGTAGAGCAGATCTCTCCAGTAACGAGGTTCGTGAGAAGGATAAGAAAGAACACCATAAGAGAAACCAGTGGCAAGATCTGACAGAGAATGAGAATGATTTCAGATGGACATCTCATCCTTCATCTCATCATGGTGGGTTCCGTACAGCAGGACACACTCTTGTCGGACCCTCTGCTAAGTCCTTTAACTTTGAGGAGACGAATGAGCTTACTGTGATCATTCGCTCACGGTCTCTACAAACAGGTGAGACGAACAAACCGGATGGTTCTCAGGTTGATCTATCTGAGATCGTGAATGCAGCAGAGGACGCTAACGCAGGAAAGCCCATGGAACTCCAGATTCCTGCTGGTGCTAAGGCTGATTTTGAGGCGTTGCGTGCTCATCTGAATAGTAAGAATCAGAGTCAAGGAACAGTGGAGAAAACTCTACAACTCGCACAGAACGTTCTGACCGTTATGGAGAAACACCCTGGTGTGAAGAAGCAGAAGAATCCCGTGGCGATTCGTTTCCGTGGAAACCAGGGTATCGCCCTTGAGATAGGTATTCCTGATGGTGCTACACCAGACGGATCTCTACAAGTGAATGTCGCAGGCAAACATGTTCCTACTCAGTTCAAGGTGATGGCCTCTAATGATAACTACTACGTCGTTACCTATCGCAGATCATCCAAGGGTGGTCATGTTAAGGTGTACGTGAACCGTACACAGATCATCAGTAGCCATCATCATGAAGTTCCTTTCATGCACTTCACGGATAACTCCGTGGAGGTGAACCCTTCAGGATCATGGAACGCCTCTCTCAAGGAGATAGCCGTTTTGAACCGTGCTCTTGATCCTGCTGAGATCGCGCTCTTCAGGTCGGATAACGGTAAGTCCCCTATTCTGGCAGCTTTAACACGTCAGTATGACAGGCACAATCTGGTTCCTGGTATCAAACCACCTAAAGGTTACCAGTGTGCCGGAGAGTGTAAAGTTCCTGGAATGAAACCCTTCAATCCTTACGAATCTCACCTCGCGATCCCCGAAGGTGAGGAGGCAGATTGTAAGGCTGTCTGTGTCGGCAAGGGCAAGAGACCGTATGACCCTTACAACCCTAGTCGTGTTCCTGATCCGTCCGAGTACCCGGTGCCTTTGGGACCAGGTGGTGAGTGGATTGATCCATCAGTCTGCCCACCTGTCACAAAAGACTGTGATGGAAACTACACATGGAACGGTGTCTCTTACGGTAAGTCAAGAAGTCGTGCTCGTGAGATCTACAGGATTAACAACCCGTACTGCCGTCGCATTCCTGACGTTCTGGACGACTGGTGGAACTCTCAACAGCCGTTACCAGAGAAGTGTCCGTTTGTTGTAGACACTTACATGAACCCTTGTCGTCGTGAGGCTTGTGAGAACGTGAACTGGAAAGAACACTCACCGAAGAATCTGAATGCTCGTTGTAAGAGACATGTCGCGGAGTACTGTCGTTCTGAGGCTGGTAAGCATGACGACTTCTGTACGTGCTGGCAACCCGGTTTTGAGAATGTGGGTATGTGTGAGAAGTACCGCGCAAAGTTTGAGAATCCTCGAGAGTATGGTATTAGTCCTGGATCTTTCGCTATCGAGGAACACCCCGATTACGACAAATACATCAAAAAGGACAGAGTCCCCTGCTGGGGATGTGACCTGGAACAAGCATCAGGTCGTGAGGTATGCGAGCCCACAATGGACGGTGGGGAAGTGTGTGTACCGGCTAACGAGTAGCCTGTGTATTTCGAATAATTAATCATTCTTTTTGCTAACATCATCCTTCAAATCTGCTTTAGACAAATCAGGCATATCGAGAATTGACGCCGTCATGGGGTCACTGTCGAGATGCGTCTTATCATCATAATCAGAGTCGTAACGACCATCATCAAGAGTGTCTGAGTCAGAGTTGTTGTTATCAGGAGTCACTGTGAGCTCCTCGCGGGCAGTGAAAAATGAAGCGTTTGTGAAATTGGTCTTCTCCGTCACAGTTCTCTGAATGGGAGGTTGTTGTGAATCAGGGTACTCCAAGTCATTATTATCTCCATCTTCATTTTTCTTCTCTTCTAGTTCCTGAAGTGGTGACACTGATGAGACAGGCTTCTGTTCTTGCTCTTTCTCTTTCTCTTTCTCACCACCTTCCCTGTGATCTTTGATCTCAAGTTCTTTCTCCTCTGTCTTTTCGTCAGAGATAGATTGAAGATCAATTCCCCAAGTGAGTACCTGATCACCCTCAAACTTAAAATCCTCAGCGTCCGTGTTCGTGATCGTGAGAGATCCCTCACCAGATCCGACAACAAGCTTGCGTGTCACCTGGTTGCCCTCACGGAAAGGCTTGTCTCCGTAGAAGTTATCAAGAGGACCGACCCATCGCTCCAGCTCGTTCGTCATGTCACGGTGTCCCAACTCAGCGGAGAGAATGCCAGGCTTGTACTGGTCAGAGTGATAGTGCTCACGCACACGCTCCAGTGAGTAAGGAGGGAAGTTGATACGAGCAGGGTATGTGTAAGGGACGATGTAAGACTTGCGGAACTTAGTTCCGTCAGGGTGATGGAAGGGCACTGTGTAGTGAATCTCCAGAGTGTCTCCAGGCATGAGCTTCTTTCGTAGATGGTTCCCGGTGCTTAGATATTCGTTGACTGACTCCCAGAACTCCGACCAGTCATCCCGATCTGTGTGATCAGAGTCAACTAACTCCTCTAGAACACTGTTCACCAGCTCCTTCGTATCAAAAGAGCAACTTCCGTTTCTCGCCGGAGACGTGGGGCGAAAGTACACATGGCTAACCAGGATCTGCTCGTGATCGTCCTGGGGAGCGGCAGGGGTGAGATACCAGATAACGTTCCGCCCAAAATCACGGAGTGAATGTAAAAAATAGATTAGGTAATAACTGCCGTTGTAAGCGGTTGAGTACAGAAGATTCTTCAGGGTGGACAAAGGACTTGACATCGTGAGATACTATCCTCTTGGAATCTTTTTATATCGCTAAACGTATCATTTTCCAAGAACGAAGGAAATAAAGCAATCTAGTGTTTCCTCACAAGCAAACATGGATCTGCCAACTCTTTATCGCAAGAACGCGAAAGGAAAGACTCAACAATGGACGATCAAGGTGATCGGTGATAACAAGGAAGAGCCCGAGGACTCTGAGAACACCTGGATGATCACAGAGTACGGTGTGGTGGATGGCAAACTTGTCACACAGAAGCGTAAGGTCGCTCCGAAAGGCAAGAAAACACCATGGGAACAGGCTGTTTTCAACGCTACTAAGAAGTGGGAGGATCGCAAGAAGAAGGACGGTTACACTGAGGATATTCGTGATGAACGTCCGTTCGTCACACCGATGCTTGCGCAGACGGTAAAAGTGAAAAAGGAAAAGAAGACAGGCCACAAGGCTCTTGAGATTAAGTTTCCCTGTCATGATCAGCCGAAACTGGACGGTCACCGTTGTAAGGCTGTGTATGATGAGTCAGGAGTACAACTTCACTCTCGCAAGAACATCGAGTACAAAGGTTTCGCGACACTGAAGGATGAGTTGTTTACATGCCTGTTTGCCCGTATTCAGAGAGGAGGCTTCGGTTCTGGTTCACTTCATCTGGACGGCGAGCTGATGGTACAAGGAGTTCCTTTCGAGGAGCTTTCCGGCAAGATCAAGCGTGCGGCTTATCATGCTGATGTTGATCTTCCTGATGTGGAGTACCACCTTTTCGACTGTTACGACGAGAAGTTCCCAGATGCTCCTTTCTCGGAACGCTCAGAGTTTCTTCGTGGGATCATTCCTGATGAGCACAAGAACATCAAGTTCGTTCCTACGGCGATCTCCAACAATCAAGAGGAGTTCCTGAATCATTACGCTCAGTACATGGCGGAAGGACATGAGGGTATTATGATGCGTGTCTCTAACTCTGCGTACAAGCCTGGGAAGCGACCGTCTTGTCTGAAGAAGTATAAGGAGATGGAGGACGACGAGTTCGAGATTATCGGATTCAACGAGGCTATGGGTGAGGATCGAGGCACTGTTATCTGGGTCTGTAAGACCAAGACTGGTCAGGAGTTCACTGTACGCCCTAAGGGTACACGTGAGTTACGACGTCAATGGTTTCAGAACGGTCAGGAGTACGTAGGACGACAGCTTACGGTCATCTACCAAGAGCTGACAGAGATGGGTGTTCCGAGATTTCCTGTGGGGAAAGCTATTCGGGATATTAAGTAAGAAAACTATGTTAAAGGCTCATTCATAATCAAACATCATCAACAGAGACAATCTTTGCTCCACGGCGTGGTCCCCTAAGGGAGAACGCGATGGATCGATCTCTGGCGTCACTGTCATGACAGTGATAGAATCCTTTCTGGGACTTCCCAGAGTAGACCACGTACTGTCGATTAGAGATGTGTGATACTTTACACAATCTACACTTCGCCTTCGACTTTGTGAAATCAAAGAGGTAAAGATCCTCGCGAATCTCACGTACGAAACGAAGCTTTGCGTCAGGATGGAACTTCCCGAACCATTTGATACATTCATCAACCTTCTTCCCTAACTTCTTCTTGATAACAGCGGGAACACCTTCTGAGTTCATCATCGCTGTAGGGTCTCCTCTTGCGAGAGCGGCGAAGACGTCTTTCATCTCTTCATCTACTTGGTCAAGTTCCTCCTCGTTGTCACCACCTGCGTTATCAACATCTCCTTTCAAACGCATCGCGAGAAACTCGTCGTACTTGCTGGTGTGCTTACACAGTTTTGGTGGTTTCACTGTGTCATACAAAGACATGCGAACCATACCTCTCTCGATATCCTCCGTTTTTTTGTCAGGATTCATCAGATCTTTGTACGTCTGATGAGACTCCCACTTACCTGTCCCGATGTCCTTCTGTCTTGGCAGAAAGATAGTAGGGACAGACTCGTAGTAGAAACAAGTTGTCGGAATAATCTCTGCGTTCTCCTTGTAGCCCATACGAGCCAGGATGAGAGATCGCAGATCAATCGCTGTCTCAGCGTTCACGATCACTTGCGGACAGATGATACGTAGTCGATCGAACTCACGATTACCACGAATCATCCAGATATCGAACTGTTCGTCCACCTCCAGAAGCTTGAGTACTACATCTCGAATGATCTCTGTCGTCTCCTCGATGAACTCCTGAGAAGGCAAAGTCTTGCTTCCCAAAGATGTCTGTAACCAGACAGAGAAAGGAAAGGCTTTTCTCTTGATCAGAGGCATTGTGTTCGGAATGAGAGGTTTCTTTGTCTCAGGTTCTTCCTGCTCTTGCTCCTCAGTATCACTACTCTCTTCCTCACTTTCAGAAGATTCACTGCCACTCTTCGCGTCATTACTCGATTCAGAGCTACTAGAGGAGTCACTCTGTGATCCCTTGTCCCCCACATCCCCTTCTGGGGCGTCGGATAGCACAGCTTTACTGTCTTTGGTGTCACTCATCTTGTAATGATAAATTACCCTAGATGTCCTTGGATAAGTGGTGTAGTTTAAGTATTATTTCGCCTATCGCCGATCGATTTTTGAGGTTTTTAGGTATAAAGCCACTGGGTATATACCTTAGAGCGCAGACTCAAAACACCTTCAATCATGTCGACTATTGTAGATAAACCTGTATCGGAAGACGTTTCGAGTAATACTCCAGAGGAGAACACGGCTCCAGCTGACATACGTCTCCCTGGAAAGTTCGTGGTTTGGTACCACTCCGTTGAGAACTCATCCTGGAGTAAGGACAGTTATGAGAATCTGTGTGCCGGTCTTCCTGATAAATGTGTCGAGACGATTGGTGACCTTTCTAAGGTTTACGCCAGCTATCAGAACAACGTGACGGCTGGTATGTTTTTCCTGATGCGTAAGGGGATTCTTCCTCTCTGGGAGGATCCGGCGAACGCGCGGGGTGGCTACTGGTCTTTCAAAGTGCCGAAACGTGCCTCGAACGAGGTATGGCTTCAGCTGACCGCAGCCCTTGTCGGGAATACCTTGCTTAAGGATCCTGCGAAGGCTACCCAGATCACCGGTATCTCTGTCTCTCCCAAGATCTCCAACTGCGTCATGAAGATCTGGAACAGGGATCGTTCCTTCAATTCGAAGAACGTCTTCGACCAGAACGTCGACTTCTTGGAACCGGGGTCGTTGATGTACAAAGCGAACAAAAATTGATCAGACGGTCAGTCTTTTTAGTACACTAACACAATTTTTACCAGTCAGAAAACATCATGTCCAGACATGAGTATCCAACACGGTCGAAAGGGTCTGTTAAGAAGGTAGAAGTGCCTCTCACACGAGCGCGTAAGCGTCGTCGTGTGAGAAGCTCTTCTCGACCCCAATCTCAACCCCAATCTCAACCCCAATCTCAACCCCAATCTCAACCCCAAGAGGTAGTTGACGACACAAGGCCTATCTACCAGGAGGTGGAAGACAATGAGCCTGATGAAAAGGGTGAGGGTGATGACGAGAAGTATCAGTACGCAGATTCAGATGATGAGGGAGACGAAGATGATGATGATATGAACGAGGAGTCTGAGGAGACTCTTTTGGAGAAACAGCTAAATTTCGTCTTCTCACATCTTCCTCCTGTTTGTCACTGTCTGAGCTGTTTCGAGTATATGGGGGAGATGAACCCACGGCAGTACTGCTGTAAGAGTTATTGTCCTTTCGAACATCACGAGCCGATCGAGCTCGCACTGATTCGTATTAGTAATCTAAAGGGGAGTCCTTATGAGAAGGATTCTCATTACAGCTACTACATCAAAAGAGCACTTCGTTACGGAAAGTTTGTTTTTAACAACTTCCGCAACTGAGTCATGGTAGTAATCATAGAAATCAATCGACTCTTTGACATCAATCGACTCTTTAGAAAATGTTCAAGATATTATACGTAGTCGTACGTTAGAATGGCTAACGGTTCGGTTGTATTATGGGTCACTGTGTTTGTTGTCTTCATGATGTTCCTCATGCAGGCTGACAAGTCTTGGGGAGACATGACGTACATGAAGTCTCGTGAGAACTTTAAGGAGTACCGTGTTCGTAACCTAGATGACAAGCAGGAGGCTGCGGAGATTCTGGGAAGAACGCACGAAAGGCTGAAGAAAGCTTGTAAGTTACTCGCGAGAAACCACCCGAATGACCCTCGAGTACAAAGACTCAACAATAGATTCCCGAATACGACGTTAGCAGAGGCTGACGGGTCAGGGAATCACACATCATACTCTATCAACAAAGGTGAAAAGATCGTCCTTTGTTTGCGTGCGAAAGACGGATCCAATCGTTTTGTAGATGAAAATCTTTTGCTCTTTGTCGCGTTACATGAATTATCTCATATCATGACTAAATCGGTGGGACATACACCAGAGTTCTGGTCGAACTTTAAGTTCGTTCTGGAGAACTGCCAGCGAGCCGGTCTGTACAGATGTATCGACTTCTCCAAGACACCTATGCCGTACTGTGGCATCACTGTCACTAATTCACCTGCGTCCTGCTCTGCGTAATATGTTCAGGATGATTCGCTTTTTACTTCGCTGAATTATATAGGTCGACGATTGTCATGGCTCTTTGTGCTAAAGTCTCGACCAATGATGAGGTTTTCGTTGTGACCCGCCTTTTTCGTGATGGAACACCATTGCATTATGCGTTCGTAGGTGAGGAGATCACGAAAAAACATAAGGATTTACTGGGAAAAATATCGACAACACTTCCTAACGCGACAGAGGAGAAAAGATTAGAGAAGATCTTCTCTAAGAAGACAATTAAGTTATTCAAGACCATTTTGTCCAATGATGAGGAGATTAATTTTATTCCTGACAAGATCTGGCTGGATGACACAATCTACCAGATTAAGATCAAGTTGTTCTCGTATCTTTCCAGTCTGAACCAACGTAAGTTCCTTCTTCCCCAGAACCAACAGCTCTGGGTGATGATGGACAGAGACGGAAGGAAGAAAGATATCATTCTTGGAATTGAGTTTATCAAACAGATCGAGAAGGCAGACGGTACGAAGACACTTTCTTATCCTATGTCTTATCCACCTGCTCTTGACACTGATAAAGTGGAAGTTGATAACGAGTTTCTTACAGCGAACGGTGAGAGAACGTCGGATGTTCAGGCGATTAATGAGGAGTCTGACATTCTTTACGACTTTCTGACAAAACGTGGGAGATTTGAGGAGGTAAATCGTATTTTTCTGTACATGTTGTCTGATGAGATACAGTGGTATCGACAGAAGTTCAAGAAAGATGATATCTCTAAGAAAGTTTGGAACGGGTACTTTCTGAAACAGTGGCCTTTCGCCGACACAGATATCGGGCTTAACCAAGTAGTACGTATGTATCGTGAGGTGAATCTTAGTGTGAAGGCTACAGAGAAGGTAATAGCAGCGGTCAAGGAGGAGGATATCATACCTGATCCGAAACTTGGCCCGTGTTACGCATGGCAACTAATCATGTGGTCTCGTCTTCTTGTTCGTAAGGACACAAGACCTTTCCGCATGGACATGGCTTACTCATTCTTACGATCTCTTCTTTCAGATAATATCCCTTTCATCTACTACACATCTGACAAAGACAAAAGACCTTTTGTGTCTGTGTACGAGCCTGCTCTTGATACTGGTATTATCACAGGAAATCGATTGAGAGAATGGGTTTTTACCAAAGGTGCTTCAGGAAAGTACGTGCCGAAAGAGAAGAAAAACATCGTTATCAAGATGTTTCTTTACAAGGGTGACACAGGAACAAAGTTCCTTACCCTTACTCTTCTCTCTAACGGAGATGTTAGTATTAACCTAACTTTCGAGGAAAGCAAGAGAGCTAATATCACAGATATAGAACAAGCTATCCAGAAAGTGACAGATCTAATCACCTTACTAAACACAGAGTTTCTAGAGAAACAAGGCTCTCCTACCTTCCCTGTTCCAGAGTTTCGTGTAGAGGATAATGAGTTTGTCATGGATGAGAGAACACACATTCAGTACATCAATGTGATTACGACATTCTCGTACAAGAAAGAGATAAGCTTTAAGAAACTTCTTGATTTCTCTCGTCAGTACAAACCTTTCTCAGAACCATCTGTGCTTACACAAGAGTCTGATGATATGTCTGAGCTTAGTCTCAAGTACCGTCGTATCTCCTCATCATCAGATTTATCAGCCATCTTCGAGTTTATCGACAAGGAAAGATTATCAGGAACAGCTCCAGAGGCGACAGTTGAGGCTATTGTGAGGAGATTTGGTAAGACAAAACAGGAAGCTAACGAGACATATCGTCAGTATCGTGTGATGAAAGAGGATCCACAGTCTGCACGTAGACTGATCAAACAGTCTGGAGTTACCATGAAGTTTACTCACGCGGAGAAATACCAAGAGCGTGTAAAGAACAAGACTATTTACAACTACAAGATCTTTATCTCTGGTCTGTCATCATTGTTTATTCTACGTAACTGTTACCAGTTCCTTCAGCACTTTATCAACTCTTTCTACCACCCGAAACTAGCGCCAGAGAAGAAGGCGACTCAGATCCTGATGGAGAAAGGAATCGAGTTTGATTTCGGGTACACTGGTGATAACATCGCGGACGTGGATGAGGTTGGTGATGTTGAGGCGAGAGAGCCTGTCTCAGAAGAGGAGGAGTTAGCTTTATCAAACTTTGATATTGGTGCGATTAACCTGAACAATAACAACAAACCGAAGAGAGACAGTGACGCTATCTTCTCCTCAACGGGTACAGTGGATATTCGTGATGAGTCTAAAGCAGATCCTACTGTGAGACTGCGATGTGCGACAGATCAGAACAAGATTGTGGATAAAGGGACGTGTAAGAATATCTGTGATGATCTAAGATTTAAGTTGCGTCGTTTACAACAGTTTGAGCCTCGTATTTTTCATTTTCCACATCTTCGTGGGAAGAACCAACCTTACTCACGTCAGTGTGACGACTTACGTCGACCTATCGTGATGGCTTACGATCCTTCCACGAATCCAAAAATAGACAAAGACTCTTTCACGTACGCGATTAAGTACCGGTCATCAGCAGAGACGCCTTTCTACTACTATATCTGTCCTCAGGCATGGTGTCCTATCTGTGAGATGCCGATCGCCTTAGCCAAACTGAAAACACGCAAGACGATACGCACCAAGCGTGGTGAGTGTGAGTTCGGTATATGTCCTAACGGTAATCACCAAGTGTACATCAACGTGAAAGGTAAAGAGTACACTTATCCTGGTTTTATCGACCCTGGTGGTAATCCCGAGGGTCTCTGTATGCCTTGTTGCTTCAAGACATTCACGAAGAACACCGCTACTTACAGAAGATGTGTCAAGGATGATCCGTCATCAGGGGTGATGACGAACGGGGACGAGAACGTTGATGAGGGATGGAAGTACATCAATCGTCAGGATAAGATTCCTTTACAAGAAGGACGTTTCGGTCTTCTGCCTGCGGAAGTTGAGGCGTTTCTGGGACAGACTGGATGTAAAAACGGTACTATTAAGCAAGGGTTCGACTGTCTTGTTCGTAAAGGTGTTCGACCCTCACCCGATAGATCATTTGTGTACGCGATAACGGATCTTGTCTCTGGAATCTCGGGATCTCGCATTACCGAGGATGAGATGAGAAAGCGTCTTATCGCGAAAATCACACCCCAGCTTTTCACATCGCTTAACTCTGGACGTGTCAAGCGTATTTTTGTCACGATAGAAAGGTTCAAAGAGTATCTTGGTTCATCCGAGAAACCTTTGCCAGACACGTATCTCTGGGATCTTGTCTCACGACCTGGTGTTTTCACGGAGGAGGGTTTCAACTTGGTTATCTTCACACCACACTCCATCTACTGTCCGTTCGGACAGAACCCATGGGAGTTGTACTCTTTGAGTAAACCAACAGCGCTTATTATCAAGTTCGGGAACACTTACGAGCCTATTTATCGTATTCATAACCCAGATGGTCAACCCAGAATTATCGTTCTACACTCCACTGTTAATCCTATGATCAGTAAGGTTGTTGAGTTCGCTAGAAAAGGATGTCAGAGTTACAACGAGATTGACTGGGACAAGGCCGGTAAGACAGACAGAAAGAAAGAGCTAAATCTTCTTGAGACTCTGGCGGAACTGGAGAAAGACAGTAAAAACATACCTAAGATCGCCGCGCAATACACCGATTTTTACTCCAAGACATGTGCTTTAGTGTTCGAGGGTGGTGGTTATCTCCCTGTGAAACCATCACGTGTTCGTACGGATATTCCTTTCTTGACAGCTGATCAGTCAGAGGAGTTCAAGCCTTTACCGTTGAAACAGACTTTAACATTCCTTAGTAAGTTCCAGGGAAAGACGGATATTCCGGTGATCCCGACACATCTTATCATGCATGGTAGAAGAAAGTCAAAAGTTGTCGCTCTTCTTTTGGAGACAGGGAGAGCGGTACCGATTCAGGAGATCGAGATATCTGCTGCGCAAAAGGGATCTCGACTGATCGAGTCGGAGATGTTGTACTATCCAGAGACGAATCAGTTAATCGCGAAATGGTCACCAGAGCATATGACACCTGAGATCAAAGAGAGAATAAGAACTATTAACGAGTACAGATACAAGAACGAGGCGTTCGAACGTTACAAGTTTGAGATAGGTAGATACTTACAGGAGCCAAGGCAGAAGAAGATTAAGGATGAGTTGATAAAACTACTGGAGGATCCTAATAAGAATCTCTCAAAGGTGAAAACAATTGTGAGGAGACTTGACGGAGAGATATCTTCTACTCCTGTAGAAGGTGCGAAGAGAATGCAGGATCTTCTAAGTAAGTCAAACACTTTGTACAGAACACCTTTGTTACGAAAACCGTGTTTTAAACACAGTAAACAGAACTGTGGTAACGATCCACACTGTGTCACTGTAGGAACAAAATGTAAGTTAGTAACCTTACCTAACACAGACTTCCCTGAAAGAATTCTTGATCTTCTGCGTCGTTACCCAATTCAGAGAGGTGAGATTCTGGACGGTCGTGTTCCTATCACTGATCCGTTACAATCTCTAAAACAGCCAGAAGCCGAGGAGGTGTTACTGTCAGGAAATAAGATAGACATGCAGTTCGCCAAACTTATCGCGAAAGAGAAAGGCACGATCTTCCTTGAGACATTCCCTGATATCGATATCGCGCAACCAAGCTTCGAGGGTGTTGACAAACAGTCTTATCTCATCGTCTCTCCTGAAAGAGAGGCAGAGGCACAAGCTTACTCTTTAGCATCTGTATCACAACACTGGTCATCACAGTTGGGCCCTTGGTTCCGTCTTGTCTCACCTCTGAAATCATGTGAATCTCTGTACTTCTGTTTCGCACAACTCGCGATAGTCATCGCGAAGAAACAGAAAGAGTTGGCAGAGATAGAAAAAGAGGAGGAGGCCGATGCTAAAGAAACTGACAAGAACAACGTTTTCGACGAGGAGGAGTCGTTAATCCTTCCTGATGTTGATACGATCACACTCGCGAATATCAAAGAGGTTTACGCGCATTTTCTTTTACAGGTACCACCAGAGAAGGTTCGTGAGGTCGCCACGACAGAGTTACGTCTTCCCGACAAAGAGGAGATTCAGCGTATGGTCGACGTCTCTGACTTCTACAACAAGTTCCAGGACGAGGAGACAGTTGACTCTGTCGACGATCTCGTGGAGAGAATAATGCGTGGTCCACCAGCACACTACCCCTCTCTGTTCGACATGATCTGGTTAGGTGTGATGTTGGATATCAAGATCATTCTTCTGAGGAAGTCCATCTCCGAGCTTATCGGAAAGGGAAATATCAGTAGAGATCTTTACGGTGTTTTCTTCTACGAACCTACATCGACAGAGGATGACTGTATTAGGTTTTATCTTTTACAGAAGAGTGGTATCGCCTTGGTAGCAAGTGCGGATTCAACAGTAAGAAAACTTCTACCCTCTTAGTTCTACACTGTTAACGAATAAGGATATATAAGCGGATAAGAGAAAGAAAAAAAGAGTAAGAGAAGGTATATCAAGATGCAATTCACAGACCAAAGAACTGTCACCGCCTCGGAACTCTCGAGATGGAAGTCTGTTGAACAAAGGACACCGGAGTGGTATCAAGCAAGAAATACACTGCTTACCGCCTCTGACATTCCTCCTATTCTTGAGTTATCACCGTTTTGTACAAAGTACGAGCTTTTTCAAAAGAAATTAGAAGCACTTTGTGACCCATCATCTTACGAGGAGATTAGTGATGAGAGTCCGTCTCTTAAATGGGGACAAGAGCACGAACCTTTAGCTCGGTCTTTTTACGAGTCAATGCCCCTGGCAAACGGACCGCGCTACGTACATGAGGTGGGGTTAGTACGCCACCCATCTTTGTCGTTTTTAGGAGCCTCTCCCGATGGTGTTGTTCAATCCAAGACAGAGAACGGAGAGTGGTGGTTGCTTGAGATTAAATGTCCGTACCGCCGTCACTTTCATGTTGATGATAAGACTATCCCGCTGTATATCTGGGTACAAGTCCAGATTCAGCTTGAGGTGTGTGACATTCCATTCTGTCATCTATTTCAGTGTCGATATGTGAAGAACGAGTTCGGAGAGTCAAAACTTGTAAACCGTAAGTTGTCCACTATTCGTAGGAACAAATCATGGTTTCAGAACACGGCTTTGCCAGCGATCCGTGAGTTTTGGTGTCTTCTTCAACGTGCTATTCAGTATGAACACGTGAAAAACCCGTATCCCAACCCCTCACAATGGGTATCCATGAAATCATTCACAGGGCATCTACTCTCGGATCCCATACTTGACTGGTTGGATGAGTACAGATTTGAGAAAGAAGTTACATCGTTCGATGACAATCGCTTCTCACAGACGGCTAAGAACAGAATGAAGAACAAAGACGGACTCTTTCGTACCCTTGAGAACTCTCTGCGAGCGTTCTGTCGCGAGAATAATTACGACTTCTGTGCGATCACTCCTCTAGAGGAGAGAGAACGTGAGGCTTTATCAGTTCGGCGCTTCAACCAGACAAAACAAGCGATCGAGGCGAACACACCTGTGATCTCCCGACCTGTTCTTCTGAACTACGGGAGAAAGGCGTACGGTATTCCCGATATGTTGATTCGTAACGATGTCGCACTTGAGTACTTCCGTGAGAAATACCCTCACTCAACAACAGGTGTTGGATTCCTGGAGACATCTATCACCGACTTTAAAGAGATCGGGTACGTTCTCATCTGTTTCACACTGCGCAAGGATCTTCGTCGATCCTACCGCAAGGTTGAGGAGACGAGCGAGTCAGACTCAGATGACGCATCCATGAGCTCAGATTACGAGGAGTACCGTGTACATAAGCGTACTAAGACGTTCTCTCTACCACCTCCACCTGGTGTCCGTCGTTCTGCTCGCATAGCAAGACAGGAAGACATTGATTACTTCGAACCGGAGGACTCCGAGGAGGATATCGATGATGAGATCGAGGAGTCTGAGAAGGATTTCAGGTTCTTTCGCAAGTGGGATAAGGTTCTGCGGGTTCGTTACTCAGGATTCGCGGAGATCGTGGACGCTCTGCTTCCGGAGAAAGGCCCGTGTACACTAGTCGCGTTTATGGGATCATGGTTCTGTCATGTCGCAAATCCGGTGATGGTAGATTTCGTGAAGCAGGATGTTCATGAGGGTACTGAGTGGGCACGAACTGTGAAAAGAGAGGGTCGTAACTGGTTGGTATCTCTGAAGGACGGATCAATCGGCCCGAAAGACGTGCGTCTCATGCCGAATATGTGTAACCGTTACGATCAGAGATGGAGGAAGATCAAGAAGGAGTTATCGGAGAGATGGGGTGAGCTTACTCTTCTGTGGTACTGTGGTGTGGATCAGAGAAAGCGTGCCCATGACAAAGGTATCTTCTCTTGGAAAGACACATCGTTCACATCAACGAACATTGTTAACTCGTTCTACTCTGACAAAAAGCCGAAGAACAAGAAGTTGCGTAAGCAGAAAGAGAAGGAGAAGGAGAAGAAGACATCGCGTCGTCGTCGCATCATGGGAGCGATGATTCGACTGAACAGAACACCTGACAAGGTGTTCCGCTCTTATCATCCGAAGACGTACCCAGAGCCTTTTCTTGACATGCCCTCTAAAACCAAGGAGTTCTTCGTTGATTTCGAGGTTCTTCCGAACATGGGGGAGCAGACAGTATTTTCGGAGCGACGCAAGCAACCTAAGGGAATGATCTATCTGATCGGGATGGGATGGAAGGATCATCGTGGCGAATGGGTGTTCCGTTCGTTCGTCGCGTCCGCTTTAACGAGCTCTGCGGAGAGAGCGGTTCTGAAGCAGTGGTGGCAGACAGTGCGTAGCGTGAAGAAGCAGTTCAAGGCCTCTAAGGCGGTGCTGTATCACTGGTCTCCTGCGGAGCCAAGGTTCCTGAAAAACGCTATGGCGCGTAATCACTCTTCTATGATCGAGGATGACATTGACTCTGGTAGGTACGAGTTCCGGGATCTCATGGAGATGTTTCTTGATGCCGAGGTTGTCGTTCGCGGTGTCTGGGGATACTCTGTGAAAGACGTGGCGAAAGGGCTGTATAAGCACGGTCTGCTTCCGGAGGTCTGGGAGATCGGAGAGAAAGGTAACACTATCGACTCTGGTGAGGGCACTCTAGCCACAGCGACAGGATGTTACAGAAACGCGGCACGCATGGGAGTTAACATCACTCATGTTCCTGACTTCGCGTCCTTGAGAACCTATAACGAGATGGACTGTCGTGTTCTGTTCGATCTTCTCGGATTTATGCGTGAGCATGTTTACGAGCCTAGAGAACAGGATGTACCACAGATCGAGACTGGATCACCGATGGCGACCAAGTCTCTGGATGAGGTGTGGGGCAAACCTGTTCCACCTCTTCTTCTAGCAGGTGAGAGAAGGAAGAGGACTAAAAAAGGAACAGGAACGAAGAGATCAACACCGGAGTTAAAACAAAACGAGGAGAAAGACAGTGATCGCGAGGCTGATGAGATTCGTTCTCCTCGTAGGAAGAGACGTAAGCGTGGTAGTTCCAAAAACACTAAAGATTAACTATGTATCCCTTAAAGCCCTAAGTTAGATTTATCTTATAGGTGATGGATCGAAAGTCATTCGACTTTCGATCCATCAATCCAATAGATAATCAAACTTTAGCGCTTTTCGGAAGCCACGGGCTTCCCGTCGGCTGACGCCTTCGCGGAGTCCGTAAAAACCCTGTTCAGGATTTTAAAGGATAAAGTTCAGAGACTCACTCACGTGGGTTATACACCAAGCGAATGTCCTGAATATTCTTCTCGCAGTGAGTCGCCACACCGGACATACACACTCGGAAGAACTCGTTCAACTCCTTGCGGAACTCCGCAGAGGACTTATCAGCCTTCTTCTTGTTATCGAGATCCAACTCGATGACAAGTCGAAAATTAGGCATCCTCAAAGTTGAGGACTCCATTCCCAGCCATTCCATCTGTTCAATGAGAAACGCCAGATGCTCCAGAGGAGACATTGGTGAGACTGGTGAGGTCTTTGGATTCTCTGGACTTTTCGAGATTCTGCGTCGCTTCCTGGAATTTCCAATATGTGTCATAGGTGTCATAGGTGTCGGAGGACGTGGGTTCTTGCGAGTTCCCACGCGTTCTGTTCTCATGCCGACTACATCCTTAGTTTCTTGAGATTCATCAGACGCGTTCGGATCCATCAGTTCGCGCATTCTTAACATACGATTGACTTTTCTTTTACACATTTCAGCGAGTATCTCACGTGCCTCGATGGCAAACTCGATCATCTCATGCTCGTGATGAGGCGCGTTCTTCCTGTTGCGGTTCCGATACATGATCTGACACTGCTCCAGAACCTCCGTACGGGTAGGGTTGATCCCACTACGCTTGCTAGCTTGTAGCAGACGAGCGATAACACCCTTGTCCAGGACTGTTGTCTTGTAGATATGACAGGAAGGACAGAGACCTTGTAGATTCGCCTTTGCGTTCGACCCACCTTGTTCCAGAGGAATAATGTGATCGATCTCAAAAGTGAGGTCATGTAGAAGCTTCTGAAAAGGTGTCAGACAGAGATTACAGCGCATACTCTGTCGAGCGATGATCTCCATTCGATCCTTATCGGAGAAGGTCTCTCTCTGAGTCGGAACGAACAGTTTCACCAGAATCTTCTTCTCCTCCTCAGGGGAACGCTTACGCTTCTTGTTCACCCACCTCTTTTTCGCCATCTTCTCGCTTTCGACAAAATCGTGAAAAAGGGAGCAATCTTCAAGATGCTCTCGAGGTTCCCAGGTGAAGTCCTTGCGCATGGGTGATCCATGCCACTCCACCAGAAACCTCTCTTTTCCTTCTCGTAGGGCACGCTTGTGGATTTTCTCCACAATGTGCATATCCTCAGAAGGAACAGGTACTGACATAATTTACTATACTGATATTTCATCACTAACTATTACAACTTATCGATTTTTCGAATCGATGGACGTCTCAGCGTCCGGGTTCGAGATGTGGCCATGGGTAGGAGGAGTAGTAGCGGAACGGCCAACGGTACGGTCTTCTGTATCGACTGTAGTTGTAGAAGTACAGCGGAACGCTACCCGATTTAACCTCACCAAAGGGACACATCTGGTAATCCTGCCAGTTCTCGTGGGTGACCCACCCTCGTCCTAGGCCTAGAACGGCTATGAGTAGAATGAGTAGAGGAACAAGAAGCTTCATCGTAATCTTCCTATATTCTAACTAGCATTTTTCATTGGTGCTAGCTGGGTCATCTGAAACGCCTTTTGGAACTGCTGATTCTGCTTCACCGCGTTGTCAATCTCGTTGTTCACCGTGTATCCGATCACGATATGAAGAAGCACCAGGATACCGAGGAGACCCAAATGGTAGTAATCAGGGTCAATCGTCTGTTCTACCAGGGAGGCTGCCAAAAGAAATCCTAAAGAGATCGAGATAGCTTCCGCGATAACCAATTTCGCTTTTTTCGTGTTGTTAAAGGACTCAAATCCAGGAATCTCCTGTCCGAGATCTCCGAAAATGAGGGGATCCTGGATCCATTTAGACTTCACCTGAAAGAGGTAGCCTATAGCTGTGATCACCCCTGTAGTGATGATGTAAATAGAGACAGCAACAATCAGGAAGATGATCCATCGAGAGACATTCTTCGCTTTATTTTTGTACTTCAAGAACTTAGGCTGTAAATTGGAGTTCCTCGCCATCGTATCCCTTAAAAACCTAAAGTTTTTAAGAGGACTTCTTTAAAGACCTATAAGTTGGTTTATATAATCGGTGGGAGAAAGTAAGTTCTGCGAACTTACTTTCTCTCCACCTTTAAATATACCTAACATAGGTCTTTAAAGGATACTATTACTATTCTGTATTTTTACGTCCAAGGCAAGTTTCTCGGCTTGTACATCACAGGGATCTTGTTGTTACGATCCCGACACGTACAGGGGTGTTTCTGGCAGGGAAGAGGAGATTCCACACCAATACCTACCATCTGCTTCATCCCGCGACCCCAAGGGACGTAAGGGCGATAAGCTGATTTTGTCATTGTCACTTGAACGTAGGGGTATTGCTGGGGGCCTCTCCAGAGGGAGTTCGAGCCGTAAGGACAGAAGTTGCAGTTAGACATTATACTATCCCTTAGATTTACGTGAAGGAGTACTTGAAAAATACGAGTTTACGTTTACGTGAAGGAGTACATAAGGTTGCGATTATGGTATCTCTGCGGATGATAGGCCATCGGACGCGAAACAAACGCGCGATTTGAAGGAATAGAGCTCCAACGGCGCGTTGGCATTGAGACCGCTTGTGCGGTCGCAGATGTCCAAGCCTTCATGAGGTACCCTGGAACCTGAAAAGGGAACTGGTACGCTTGACGAAAGTACGGCGCAGGCGTGTCCAGCGTTCTCGCGCCTTGTTGTACTGCCTGGAAAGGGTTTAGGGGAGCGTATGCGTGATCCTTGGAGATATGATGATGAGCCCAAGGGGTGGAAGGATCCCAGGGAGAGGCGTCCGTACTCATAAAGTTACCGTTGAAATAGCGAGGATCCATCTGAATCGGGTGACGTCGTGCTATGTAGTAGGGTGGAAAATTGATCCTTCTAGCACATAACGTATCGTAAAGAGCAAGTACAATTATCATGTCAAAAGCTTACAATCTTACAACTTGGAACTGTGAGCATTATTACATCCACAAAGAGCCCGAACATCATCTGGAGATTAGGATTATCATGGTGATTCCGAAAACACATCCGAATTACCCCTTTGCTGAGCTCTGGCTACGGTCAATCAGAGACCTTCTGTATATGTACGCTCTTGTTCACCCGGCTGTGCTGGAGGGACAGGATCTTACCGTAGAGGATGTCTTTCTTCTCGCTGAGAACACCAGATCTCACTTCAACACTCTGTACTTCGTGGGACAACTTCTGGAAGAAAGAAAATCAGATGAGGAGTACAGGAAAAGCGCGATATGGAAGAACCCAAAAATGAGGAAGGTCGTGAAGACTCACCCGAGCCTGAAAACTGTCATTAAAGAACTCTATCCCGACGGCCGTGCGCTCGCTATGACGCATGAGCAACTGTTCTCTGAATGGCATTACCTGGGTCCAAAAGGATCCTTCAAGGATGATAATATCAGAAGAAGGTACGTCAAAGGGTGGTACTGTATGGCGACTCACTACATGATGTACCTGCGAGGGCTTTTCAAAAACGGGTGCTTCCACGTAGGTTCTGACGAAGGACCAGCTTACCGTTTCTCAGAGTGGTCAGACAGACTAAGCTGGGCGGGGTATGACTACTGGCGCTTCTTCTGTGAGAGAAAAAGAATGGAGAAAAGAGAGCTAGAGAGAGAGTTGGAGTACGAGAAATTGATGCGAGACCTCTCAGATGATGACTCTGATGTGGAGGATACTTGAGCTTCGCGCTTATCTGGGGTAAAAAACTCCACCATAGTACGCACACTTAAAAAAGAATATGAGTAGGAATATAACACAATTAAGCTTGCTTAAAATGTCCCAACGTAGAAAGAACGAGAAACAATCTGTTCCCGTGTCCACCCCTCCCGCTAAACTGTGTTCTGGCAAGAAGAATGCCTCACATGCCTCACATGCCTCACATAGCGACAGCAAAGATCGAAACTCGAAGTCGAACAACTCTTCGAGCTCCGATAACGCAAATAACGCAAATAACGCAAATAACGCAAATAACGCAAATAACGCAAATAACTTAAGTTTTGAGAGAAAACACGTAGAGGTGGCGGATAAGAACACACAGCTTAAAGCGTCTGCTGATACAGAAACATCGGAAAGTTCCAAGATGTCAGAGATTCTGAACGAGGACGAGAAACTTCTGTTCTCTTTACAAGTTGTTGGATCCTTACAGAAAAACGAGAAACTAACAGAGAAAGACGGACTTCCAAGCATTGATGATCGATGGATACAGTCAATCACACGTTGGTACAACGGTGATTCACGACATGTGACATCTGATCGTGTGTTCCAGCTCGCGTCTGACACAGCAACACGTGTCCAAGTTCTTCTTGACGAGGACTACAAGGCGTGTCTACAGGCTGAGAGTTCCAAGAAGGTCTCTATTGTTGGCGCGACCGCTAAGGAGACTCCTGATGAGAAGAAGTTCCGTGAGTCATGTGAGGATCGTCGTCATCTTATCTCTAGGTATCTTCTGACAATCTCGAAGGCGAAACAAGGAATTGAGAATCTGCGCGAGACTTACTCAGACAAGTTCACGAAAGAGAAACTGACTCTTGCGTTATCCAAGATTGACACAACACTCGAGAAGTTGAGATAAATTAAGTTAAGTTAAGTTATTTTCGCATATTAGCATCGAAGAACTCTCGTCTTGACGTGTTAACATTCGTGTGTTGAATGAGTGACTCTGATAGAAATAACGCTGATATCTTATTCTGACCTTCTCCGAATAGATCTCTCACTGATAGATCAACGTATGGTGTCTGAAACTTTCTTACTAGCCTTACCATCTTTGGCAAAGAACTGACTCTAACAACATAGCCGAAAAATCCTGTGTTAATACCACTAACTGGTTCTCCTGGTCTTGAATGTCTAGGACGTAAAAAGAGGGGGTGAACAAGTGATCCACGCAGGTTATTGTGACCAACATACAGAATATCCCAGTTGTGTTTCTGTGATTGATTCAGGGCGATCTCAATATTTTGAGGTGCGTGAGGAAGAAAGAACGCGTCGTCCTCCATTATAAGAACGAACTCATCCTTGGACTCTTGAGCTAACATACTCCATAAAGTGAGATGAGAGAGATAACATCCGACTGATCCAGGGTGTTGTGTCGCGAAGTTCTTGGCGATTTTCATCTCTGGCTCATTCTCCTCGAAAGTATGCTCGATGGTTCTTGTGAGAATATCTGGTTGTGATCCGTCAACAGCGAGGAATCGAATCAGAGATTTTCCCTGAAGAAAACAGAAACTGGGCTTTAGCCGACCAATGAACGTGTTCCATCTTTGAAGATCGCGTTCCAGATTGATGACGTATATATTCTTGATCTTCTGCTTCGCAAATCTTGAGGATTGTGCCACGATATTCACGAACGCTCGTGGTTGCCAGAGATGACATCGGGGACATCTGGCACCGGAGTTAGGCTGTCTCCCTGGTATGTAAGATTTCTTACAATAGGGGCATCGATAAGTGTTTACAGAGTGCTGGCGGAAGGAGGACATTCTATCAGATGAGAAATTACTTGAGCTCCCTTATCTCTGATTTGGTTTTCAAATCTTAAAGGAAGCGCGTTTTATCTGAGGAAATTCATAGACAATGGGGGATGTCAGGGTTAATACCCTCACTTACGCGACCTATTAGATTCGGACTTGGCCGTTTTATCCAGTCTAAGATAAGAGATGTTGTGGAAAAGAATGACACGAACACAGTGCTTAACACTCGCCCTTCTTATTTTCCTTATTATTCTTATGATGACGCCAAGAAACTCCTGGGTCCGTACGTTGTTTGTACGTGGGGAGTCAAGAAGAACACAGAAAAAGAAAGAGGAAAGCTGTTACGATACATGCAGAAAGAATGGTGTAGGAACTCACCAATGGTGCAACTGGTCATGCAATCTACTACCAAAAGACTCACCACTTAGGAACGTTCCTGAGGGGTACCAACATTAAGCAGAGCTTAATGTTATCTACGACGAAGGAGTGGCGCCCGACATAAACTCTGCGTCAATCTTCGCGTGATACTCAACGTCATCGATCATATCCCGCATGACATCCTTAACTACTTCAGGTGCGTCAGCTCTGTCAATAGCTGATAAATGTTCCTGCGCTCGCTCGCCCTCTAATTGTTCTAGACGGCGTGTGATAACCACAAGATCATTGTGTAACTGTGTGTTCTCCTCACACAGTTTCTCCAGAAGTTTCTCAGTAGGAGTTTTCGGTGTGCCGTAAAGCATCCAGTACCCGACGTTGTAAGTGGTCTTTACAGTCCAGATTCCGGTCTCAACCGCGAACTCAACTAACGTGAACAATACCATCGTTATAGTTATAGCAAACGAAAATCGTTTAACCCGATGGCGGTAAAAGCACACTGGGCAGGAATCGTGTTTATCCTACTTTTGTTAGGCCTGATGCTCTCTCGAGTGATCAGAGAGTGGCATATGCGCAGACATCCTCAAGATTACGAGTTTTACGACTCTTTTCCATCATCTGAGGCTGATTGTTACGGCTGGTATCTCCGACAGATGTTAGATGATCAGCCACCAAGAGATCCTTGCGAACCACGAGGTGGACAATACTGTGCGTTCGCGGCACAGAATACACCAAGCATACCAAACCCTAACTTCTCCGAATACCCGAGGCCGAAAAGGCGATGGAGGCGGGGGTTACAAAGATCTTTACTTGAGGACCTTCCGTAGGAAGTCTGATGATATCAGAAGTCCCTTCCGTAAAAAAATATGTTCTAACATATAGACCGAAAATGCCAGTTGAGTACTACAAAGCACGTAAGGGCTATTACTACAGACGTGGTCCCCGTGGTGCCAAGCGTATCTCCAAGGAGGAGTACGACGAGGCCGTCATGGGCAAGCCTATCCGTCGCAGCGCTGTGCGTCGTCGTACCCGACGCCGCGTTCGCTCCCGCTCCCGTTCCAAGTCTAGGCGTCGTGTGAAGCGCCGTGTGAAGCACCACCGTCGTCGCCACCGTTCTCGTTCGCGCTCCAAGTCCAGGCGTCGTCGTTCCACTCGTAAGGGTATGGTGCGCAAGACAGCTCGCCGTGCTTACATGAAGAAACGTAAGCGTCGCTCCCGATCAAAGAGTCGTAGACGACGTTAAGTTCCTTAAGCTTTAGAGCCGTCGTAGACGGTAAAAAAACTTCAGTGTTAGTATAACACGCCATCTCTCTTAAAAAATGGCTAAGTACGGTATGAGCGATACTGCCCGATGTGTGGTGATCGGCCTTCTTCTCATTTTCGTTATCGGATCACTCATGAGTAGACCGATGCGTGAGTCGTTCGGATGGTGTAAGGGATCATGGTGCTCCCCTTACAGAACAAGAATGGACAGATGTTACAATCAGAACGCAGGTCCTATTTACGACGACCGCCTAAGAAGAATGTGTGAGACACAGTTAGCTGAGAATTTCGGAAACCAGACCGGTGCGCTTCCCGGTGTTTCCAGAGCAGGCGCCCCTTACGGAGGAGCAAACAAGAATTTCATTCGTTTGCTGAACCAAGGTAACATGAACATCGAGAACTTTGATCCTGTTACGGATGCGTACGCGTTTGTCCCACATGAGATGTCAGGACAGGTTAAAGGACCTCCTTCTCCGGTAGACTCAGAACATGTTGAGTCTATGGGCGAGCATCTGAAGATGAGCCCACCGATGGTAGAACACCTGACACAGAAAGTTCCTGGGCAGAACTTCACATTTATGTTTGGTGACCCAAGAGGACCACAAGTTATTGAGTCCGATGCGTACGGACCTATCGAAAGTGCGTAAGAAGACAGAGTTTTTACAGATACATCCCCTTTTTGTTTCTTTCAAACAAAGACGAGATTTATCTTCATGAGTATATACGGCATGAGCAGTATGCTTGGACCTCTTCTGCTTCTTGTTGTTCTACTCACCCTCCTTTGGTTAATTAACCGGAACTCGGAGAAACGAATGGAACAATTCTCCGCACCTCCTTTGAAAACACTCCTGTCAGACCTCCATCTAGAGGAGAAGAAGGACGCCGCAATCAGAAACGCGGTGTCTAAGTGTTATGATACACACACAACAGACATACATATGACTCCCGAAGACTGCCTTAACTTCGCGCAGTGTATGGAGTCTGCCGGTGTTAACAAGAATGATCTACAAAGCTCAATGCCAGAGTTAGCTCAGTGTGCAGGACCACCATCAAAAGCTAGTGGTGATTACAACATCGCCCCTAATATGTACAATCTGTACTCACAGATAGCCCCACAAGATCTCGCATCCTCCCTTCTCTCAACACAGAAAGAAGGATTCTCTGTTGAGGATGATGATCAAGCAGTGACAGGTTTTGATCCGTTGGACGAGAAACACGCAGGACCAAGTGAGGGTTTCACCACAGCCGGAGCCCAGGTCGCTATGATGTGTATGTCTGATCCTTACAGACATTGCGCTCGTAAGTACGGCACTTCAGATTGGCCAGGATACTCTCAATGTGTTTACACAGGAGAAGGGATGAATTCGGGGTGGTAATTTTCCTGGGTTTATTATAGCAAGATGGCGAACGGCAATCACCAATTTGTTTATCTGTTTGGTGGTGTTGTGATACTCGCTTTGGTAATTCTGGTGGTTATTGAGGCGATGGGACGTCCCGCTCCATACGTACCTCCCTCACCAACACCTGTACAACCATCACGACCAATTATCGGAGGTTGCGCAGGAACACGATGGGGATGTTGCGCAGATGGCGTGACTCCTCGTGCGGATCCTTTAGGAACGAACTGTGGAGTTCCACCCGCACCTATCCGACCAGTGCGTCCAAGAATTGGTGGGTGCGCAGGAACCCGATGGGGGTGTTGCCCTGACGGCGTAAGAGCCAAGTCTGGACCTTGGGATACATGTTAAGGAATCATGATCCAATCTCCGTTTTCGAGTTTATTATGTAGGAACTCTTTCGAGTAATTAAGCTCTCTGAAGAAAGCTTTAATATCGAAATTAATAATCTCGTCTGTAAGTTCAAGGACTTCAATCATATTTTCAGTGATGTTCTTCTTGTTTGTCTCGTAAATAACGACTGGTCTGTGTTTGCGAATAGTCTCGCGAGCTCCCCAGATAACAACCTTCTCAGCTCCTTCAACATCTATCTTAATGAGATTGAGTTTGTCAAACTCAAGGTCATCAAGAGCTACCATATTAATCTTCTCACTACCTTTTCCAATACAAACACCACCAAAGTTCTGAACAATTCTAGATTTAAACTCCTCTGGAATACTGGATGGCAATACCGTATCAATAATTGTGGTCTCCCCAGTAACATGTCCAACACACATCTTTGATATATGTACGTTCTCACACTCGTTCAACTCGACGTTCTTTACCAATAGATTCATCATTTTTCCTTGAGGTTCAAAGGCGATTACTTTCCCCTTCTCTCCGACGGCTTTTGACAAGGGAACTGTTGTGGTTCCGACGTGAGCACCAATATCAAGAACGACATCGCCTTCTTTCACGTAAGGAAAAACCATACTAAGAAGTCCGTAAGACCATGCCTTACCTGTCTTTAAAATATACTGGTAAATAAAGTCATTGTGTAAAAAGTAATAATTCCCTAACTGGGTCTTCGCAAGAACCTCCATTTTTATTGAAGGTGATAATTTACACTTTTATTACACGCACTGGTGTGCGTTCTACAAGATCACGCACTGGTGTGCGTTCTACAAGATCACGCACTGGTGTGCGTTCTACAAGATCACGCACTGGTGTGCGTTCTACAAGATCACGCACTGGTAGTCCGTTGTGTTTCCCGCACATTGGTTCCCTCCTTTCGCACTTGCGGAGATGAACGGGTTGTTGTTATCCTCTGTCACGTAACACGCAAGTGCGGGACCGTTACCAGAGATAGATGTCGCTCTGTTAGTGGGTACGCGATTCTGATTAAAATCAATAGGGTTCTGACCTTCTGTGTAAGTTCTCGCGTACGCAGCGTGCGCACCCTTCCAGTTTGCCTGCTTACTCTCTAACTCTTTCTGACCAAACGCCGCTTTCAGAGTGTAGGAGTTACAGTCACATGTACCATCATCAATTGTTCCGGTTCCTTTACCCAGAAGGATACGAGCGTTTGTGTCCACATTACAGTCAGACTGATACATCGGTGATCCTTCAGGTTCTTTAAAAGCGAACTGACCTGATGTCTTCGCGCATTTCACTCTAAAATGTTTTAGTTTTGATCCTTTGTAAGAAAACGGAGGAAGATCCCAACAGCTAATATTGATAGACTCACCGTTCTCGTAAGTCGCGATAGCGTCTACACACTCCGCGTTATCCCAACCGTCCATCTCATTGTTCCAATTCTTCTGGCAGTACAACTGACCCCTACAAGTTCCGTTGTTGCCGACAGCTATCTTAAACTCTCCACCTCTTTCCTCACTGAGTTTCATCTTCGCTGCGTAAAGATTAGGTGAGTCAGCAGGAGACTCCAACTGACCACATGTGGGTGAGTTCGGGTTGTTCTGGCAGTCACCGGACTGGTACGTGTTACAACGACTATTGCTTGGATCACCAGAACGTTCGTAAACAAAGGCGTCACATCTTCTGTCTGCACGACAGTGATCAGCACACTGGTCAGCGCTGGACACCTTGATGTTCCTATTCAAAGAGATTCCACCATCGATAGAGGAGCTCGGTCGTGGTTGGTTGAACACGCTCGTGTTTGCGGTTGAGTTCAGTTTTGCGTCGCTCGGAATGTTTTTTTTAAGGATGACCTGCTTTGGATCGCCTGTGTTGTAACTTCCTGTTAGAGTAGCTGACGCAAGATTCTGTGTACAAACCTTTTGTCCTGCGTCATAAGTGGCTACACCACACCACGGATTCGCCTGACACGCTTGAGCACAGTCGTTCACAGTCGCGATATGAGACTCCACATTCGCGTTAGGAACTTGTGTACCGTCGTAGTTCATTCCGCTACTCATTGGATTAACAAATCCGTTATCTCCGTAGTATTTCGGGTTCAAGTACGGTTTGAAGTTATTCTTGAGAGCGCCGTACAGAAGTCTCGGGTTACTGGGATCTGGGTTCGGATCGTACTTCTCTTGACCTTGTTGTTGTAAAAAGCAGACCTGATTCGCAGCGTCCCATGAGAAACGATCACAGTTGTGATCTGCTGCGTCTAAACACATCTTCGCACAGTCGTCAATAGTAGAGACATTAGGAATGCCAGAATCTGTCACACGACCTGACTGATCAATAATTGTCTTTGGGTCTCCCATAAAACTCGTATAAGTGGGGAGCTCAACAAATTCGTCTTTGTACTTCGCTAATTGGTTACGTGGCCCTGCGTACTCATAAGAAATGACCTCTTTTTTTTTTGTAGTAGCTGTCACTGTGGGTTTACCAGATGTCATCAAGTTACACTCACCTGTTGTCTCGTCGTAATCAAACTTCAGACACGCTTTGTCTCCTTTACACATCTCCGCACAGATATTCAGGTTCCCGACAACAAAGTTCTCTCTTCTGTGTTCTCCACCAATCATATTATCGAACTGTTCTTTAGTCTCGACATTGAGAGCGACACCACCTGTCAACTCAGTTCCCATACCACCGATCTCTCTGAACTGTCTCTCTGTCTGTCCGTAAAGCTCGTTACGTGGGCCTCTGCGTACAACACCAACCGCGCTACTCATCTTATCCTTAGGAAGTAACTCCCAGTCTCCGTACATACCAAGTTCGCAAACACCGTTTGTGCTTGAACCTGTGTTGTTACCGGCACCATCAACCTTGTAACCATCAGGGATATGGTACAGGAACCTATTCGTTGTCTCTGCGACATCCTGAGATGTCAGAGGAGCTCCGGTTCCAGGATTACTATGATAGGTTACGTTAGAGGATCTGGAAGGAAGCCTACGTGCGCCACTTGCGTAGTCAGCACACTCATTAATGCTCCCAACACCTTTCACCGTTGCTGTTCTCTGGAGGTTAGCACCACCAAGTGGTGTAGAACCAGCAGATCCGTAACTCCACTCTCTGAGTCTTCCCGGTGTGAGGTATCTCACCCAGTCTTTAGAAGGAGGTCTGAAGCTTGACGCCTCTGCCAGACGATCGGACATATTGAAGTTCTTTGTATAATCAAGAGATGTCAGACCGTTCTCCAACATGAACTGATCGAACTTCATATCACCGGTGAGAGCCTGACAAACACCCATAAGATTCTGTACAACACCAGAGCATCCGACAGCACAAAGAGGAAGAACACTTGCCATCTGACTCTTCTTACCTTTTCTGTGAATCGTGGAAATTAGCCAGCCTTTGAGCAAAGGTACGTTTGGCGTACCCATCTCTTTCGCGCCTTTCGGGAGAAGTTGTAGAATAATTTTAGTGTCCATCTCTCCTCTTGAGCTCTTAAATGTAGGTATAGACCCCATCAACATGTCATCACCGTAACTTCTCACCTTAAAAGTGTTCTTCTTCTGATTATCTGGAAAGTAAGTGGCGTCTATAGGTGATCCCAAGGGAGCGTTTCTCTCAGGGTTGTCATAATCAAGATTCTTTGAACTTACTAAGGAGACAGTGACATCGCCTGTGGCGTACGTTGTCTGGCGATTATCAGGAATCTGATCTAACTCTACCTGTATCTGATACAACTCCTTACCAGCACTGCCAGCGCCATTAGCACCAGGTGACCACCATGTACGGTTCCAGATACGTCTGAAACTTGGCATGAAAGCTCCGTATGCGGACTTGTAAGGTCCCAACTGTCCACGTTGATCAGGGTTATCATTCGGATAGGCACCAATACCAACGACAGGTTTAAACGGTTTTACCTTTGTGGGAGTTCCCTTGTTCTTATACTTAATCATCCATACCGATGCCACTGACGGGTAGTCAGCAAGATAGATATCTCCCGCTGTGACAGAGTTAAAGTCATCAGCAACCGTTAGGTACTGGCTGTCTGGCATAGGAGAGTCTGTGGAGATCATCGCCTTTGGTGATGTCATGATAAGATAGAACTTTCCGTTAGTCTTCTGACCGTTCTTCATGAGAAACGTGAGAGTGTCTTTGTACAATTTCGCCATCACTTTCTTATTGGGACCAGATCCACCATTTTGGTGAAGACGAAGAGCGTACCAGACTGTATTACTAGAACCACCAACCGGAGAGGCGGAGACAGTCCCGTTCTCGCCACGAGGATCTGCGCTCAAGTAGAAGGAAATACTCTCAATATTCTTAAGTTCGTCGTCAACAGTAGCAAAAGTTCTCTTCAGACCAGACTCACTAGCTAGTTTCCTCTTCTGTTTCTCGGTCATCGCACCTTCGATCGCTTTTGTGAGTCTCATAGTGACAGCACAGCTAGAAGGAGTTGTCTTTGCTGGGTAAACACCGACAGCGTCCTTCACGATAACTGGGTCTAAAGCCCATTGTGAACAACTGTTGGACAATGAGGAAAGTTTAAGGTTATTGGTCACCTTTGACATGTTAACATCAAGGTAGCGCATCGCGGATGCTGACCAAAGACAGACACGCGTTCCCGGTGCGGTAAACGCCGCCTCACAGAACTCATCCTGAAATCCTTCTTGTAAAGGTTTTCTCATCTTCTCGTTAACCAGACAGTTAAGAGCGTACATAACGATAACTGCCAGAGCAAGTACAAGAGCGATTTTCAGTACATTTTCTGAGAACCCCATTTAGGAAATCTTGAAGGAAAACTTCCCTTATATTCTCTCTAAGGAACTTTTTCGTTCAAGGTTTTTTGATTTACTTATTGGTTAAAGACTGACCTCACTGACGATGAAAAGAGATTTTGTTAAAGGATACTTTCGCGGGATCGCTCATGTTGTTCACATGAGGTGTTTTGTTTCTAAAAAACTCTTGATCAGTGTGTTGTACATGACCGTAGTTCGTGTACTTCGCGAACGGTGCTCCGATTACCTGACCAGGTCTAGGATCTTTTCTCTCATCAAGCCACCTTCCAGGAGGATCCTGCCATCGACGATGCTTCCTTGGGTAGAACATCGAATCTGTCACAGAAGGACTACCAGTACCAGCTCCTCTACGCCAGCGTCTTCCTGCCAAGTAGACATTGTTCCCGTTCTCGTTGTGTCCGTACCAGTATCTCAGAGAGTTACCGTAACAACGATCAGAGTCAACACCGTCCCACCCAGAGTCAAACTGACGATGGTAGCGATCAGGTGTTCTCGCCCACCAAGGTGCCTTCGACTGGTTACACGAAACGTTAATGTTAATAGGTGTTCTCTCATTGTCAACCATCACCTGATTACGATCAAACTGTGCGTCGAAACGTCTGCGATCTTCCGTGATTCTTGAGTCGTTGTAACGACGTCTGTCCTCCAAGAAGTCCTTACGCTCAGACAGCTTAATGTTCTGTAACTCAAGAGTCTCATCAAGAAGCTTGCGCATCTTGTGCTTACTGGAAAGATCGTTCAGCTTCTTTCCTTTTGCGTCAGACGGATGATGCTGTTTTTTCGGGTCGTAATGTCTGTTATGACCCTTGTTATCATGATGATGACGAAGTTCACGTGTTCTGTCACCTTGTTCGTTCTCACGAACAGATGCCATATTCGCCTCGTTGGGGTCAGAAGAGTTGTCCGGAGTCTGCATAGCTTTCACTAGATCATCAACCTGTACAGGAACACCCTTCTTATGCGACGCCAGAAGAGCACGCTCTCTCTGTAGTTGCGCAGGGTCTGTCAAGTGTAACTCCCAGTCCTTGGCGGAGTGTGATGTGGGAACGGTGAAATTGGTACCACCGGCCATGTTATGACCGGCAGATCCAGCACCCATACTACGTACACCACCGCGAGTATCAGTGGTAGATGATGGACCATGTGTCAACCCTTGTACGTTACTTAGTCTACCGTCCTCTCTCATTCCTGAATCACGAACCGATGCGATCATGTTTGTCTCTCCATCAGATCCTTGATTTATTCTCTGTGTATGTAAATCAGAAGAAGCTGGGGGAGGTGCTCTACGAGGAACAACTCCCATGTTGTCCCAGGAACGACCCAACTGTTGTAAAAACTGGTCATGCTGTGACGGCTTTGTGGCAGCTTGCTTTGATAAATTATTAGATGTTCTGTCCTGATTTGTCATGAACTCCACATTCATATACTTAGGTTTAGACTCTCTATCACGTACGTGATAATACTGAAAGCCCTCCAAAAGACCACCACGAATACCTGATGAGGCACCTTTCAGGTTGAACGAACCGTGATGATGACGAGGAGTGTTATGAATAGGTCCTGACATCTTCACACCACGACCAGCTCCCCACTTCTCCTCATCTTGAGGCACCTCGGTTGGGTTGAAAGGAACCGGTCTCATTGACGGCACAGGAAGCCTTGTCTGTGTGATCGTCATTGGTTGTTGCGGGAAGGGGGACATAGCGGCCTGAGTAGCAGCGGCAGATTGCATCGGCACCGGGTCCCCGACAAACGAGTTTCGCATGAGTCCGGACATGACTTAGATTCTTTAAGGGAGTCAGGCTCTATATATACAGAGAAGGGATTCTTTAGCAGAACCAGAACAACCCTCACGTAACGATCTCTATGCGCGTCTTTGATCTCAACCGTGTACTTCGCAGGGAAATGTCTAGGTGGGCTCGCTTGTGAGTTCAGAGTTACATGAAGCACAACCTGCGAACGTGACTGTAAGTGAGAGTCCGTGTTCACCTTCCACGAAAACCATCCATGTCCGTTCTTCTCGTTACCAGACAACATGGTCCAGTCAATTCCGCCTTGTTGTGCCTGAATAGGCACGTTAACCTCAGCACGAAACTGATTGAGTATAACAAACTTGTCAGGTGGTATAACGATCGTCGGATCCGTGATAATCAAGGGAGGTCCCTCGATAACACGTCTGTCTGGTCCTTGTGAGAACGGGTTGTACTTCTCCATTCTCCACATAGGATTGTAAGTGAAATCAACCCATAGTCTGACAGAACGAGAGAAGTTGTAGTCAGGACATGTCACACTGTATCCAACAGGAAACGACGGTGTCTCACCTTCTGATGTTATCATAAGATCTAACTGTAAGAACTTACGCTTTCTCTCATCAGAGAGGTTGTACCAGTAAGCGGTAGGTTTCCACCAGAACCATCCCGAACCTCCTGTTCCCTCGTTCCAGGCGAACCACGCGTTTGTGCCTTGTAGACGGTTCCATGTTGTGTAACCGAAACCGTCAGACTTAGACGGGAACCCAAGACCTGGTCTCGCCACAAGATTCGCGTAGTCACACTCGCCTTTACTCACATGAAACTCAACAGTTGTCGTGATCGTTGTCTCGTTCGTCCAACGCCATCCTGTAGGGTTGTAAACACGATTACGATCAAACTCTAACGGCTCGGAGTACTGTAAATCATCGAAACGCTCTGTCTGGTTGTTATCCAGAAGCATCACGCCCATGAATAACAAAGCTGCCGCGAAAGCCTGTGACTCCCTTGATCCGTTAAGAACGGGGTATCTGTACACAATCGCTGCGACAAACAGCGTCACGTAGAACAGAGTAAGACAGCGACGCATATCACGATCTGATATGTCACTCATAATTTACCTATGAAAATCCTGTAATTGTCTTAAGTCCGTTCCGCGAGTTGCAGAAAACTTGCGTGTACAGGTCGAACAAGAATCGCGACCTTGCGCGCCTCCTGTAGATCAGGATCTGTTGTCTCCTGCAGAGTTTGCAGAATCGAGTCGTCTAACTTAATGTATCGCAGAATGTCTTCTTTTGAGCTTAGCCTGGTTGCTTGAGTAAGCCCAAGCTTCTCGTCAGCAAGACGCAACGCCTTCACAAGAAGCTCGCTTAGTGTCACAGTAGTCAGATGATGGTAGCACTCTCGATACAGATTCTTACGTATCTTCAGAATCTCCGCGACTTGTTCTTTCACTTCAGCCTGGAACTCCCAATGACCGTTCGAAACTCGAGACTGTCTTAGAAGTCTCACAGCGTCCCATCTCTTCTCGATTCCAGGGAAAACGAAACGACAGTCAGAGCTAATATACTCCAGTCGATCAACGTCCAAACCGTGCCTCTTGTTACAAACGATCTCTCGCAGACAAGGTGGTACACCGTCAGGTAACGGGTACTTGTTCCCGAGACCTGGCTCGATAATCGCTTGTACTGTACGAATGTCCTTGTCGCTGAAAAGATCAGGTCTTGACTCCATCATCCAGCGAACCAGTTTACAAGAGCGTACCTCGTGTTCTGAGCCATCAATCGCCGAGAACTCATCCCAGAGATGGCTAAAAGGACCGTGTCCGACATCGTGACAGAGACCAGCAATCTTCGTCAGCGTGACGTGCCAGTCAGTGATCTCTGGGCATGTGTGTCGCAACTGTTTAGCTACCACACCTGCCAGGTAACCCACGGCGATACAATGTTCGAAACGTTTCGCCTCCGCCTCCGGGAATACCATGTAAGCTAGTCCTAGCTGACGGATCTTCCTCAGTCTCTGAAAGGCGGGGTTGTTGATAATCACCCATTCCTCCCTGGTGACGCCGATTCTACCCCAACAGGGTAGGCGCACGTAACCGAAATTCTCGCTTTTTGACTCCATTTTGGCTTTACTGAAACTCCCTACTTAAGTGGTCTAATAATCAGTTTTATCAAGTTAGATGTCTACAACGTCACCCGAAACAAAAGTAAGTCCCTTCGACACCCATCGAGGCGCGCGGAGGCGTCAGCCGACGGGAAGCCGTGTCTTCCGAGCGACCGGACGGAGCGAAGCGGAGCATTCGCCCAAGCCCTTCGAGAAATACGTGGTCGTCACCGGAGGAGCCGGTTATATAGGATCTCACTTGGTGAAGGTTCTGATGGACGCCGGCTACAAGGTGATATCCATTGATAACTACTGTAACTCCAAGGCCGAGTCTCTGAAACGTGTCGGAAATATGTTTCAGAACGTGATCTACGAGGTGGACGGGGATCTTCGAGACCCTGAAAGTTACCACAGAGTGTTCCAGATATTTACCCCTGTCTGTGTATTTCACTTGGCAGGACTGAAAGCCGTTGGTGAGTCTGTGAGTAACCCCCTTCAGTACTACGAGAATAACCTTCTAGGAACTCTGAGATTGCTGGAAACCATGGAGAAACACAACTGTAGGACAATGGTATTCTCTAGTTCTGCGACCGTTTACGCACCTTCCGAGGAGAAACTGACAGAGACGAGCCCTTTGGCTCCGTCTAACCCTTACGGTCAGACAAAGTTCATGTTGGAGCAAATGCTGAAGGATTTACAGAAGGCAGATCCGAGATGGAGCATCACCTCTCTGAGGTACTTTAATCCTATAGGGGCACATCCATCTGGTCTGATAGGAGAGCATCCTACAGGGACACCCAACAACCTTCTGCCTTACATCACCCAGGTTCTGGTAGGAAAAAGAGAAAGTCTGACGGTGTTCGGTAATGATTACGGGACAGCAGATGGCACTGGTGTTCGTGATTACATTCATGTGATGGATCTAGCTGAGGCTCACTTGGTCGCTTACGAGAAGTTAGCAGAGAAGAAGACTGGTAGTTACAACGTTTACAATATAGGTACGGGTGACGGCAACTCCGTTCTGGAGATGGTGAAGGCTATGGAGTTAGTCTCTAAAAAGTCAGTTCGTTTCGTCATTGCTGATAGGCGTGCCGGAGACATAGGGTACTGTGTAGCCTCTCCTGAGAAGGCTCGTCAGGAGCTTGGGTGGTCAGCTAAGAGAGATCTAAGAACAATGTGTGAGGATGCCTGGAGATGGCAGAGAATGAACCCGAACGGTTACAAGTAATAACTATGAGCCCTATGTGGGCATTAGGTGTGCTTTGCGCACAGCTCTGCGCACAGTGGACAGATAAATCTCTCCACTTGTACCTTGTTCGACACCGCCGTGGCGGGAACGAACACCTCCTCATGGCAGTCGAAACCGACACCGATACATGTGAGGATCATTCCTTCCTCCTTCGTCTTTCGATCTGCGGCGGGACTACCCCGTTCGTACATCGCAAGAAGTTTCATCGGATCAGCCGTTCTCGTCGGGAGAACCCTCTTGTCCTCATCGGTCAGAGGATCGGATCCCAGTGTCAGTGCTGCCAGATTCTCCATGAGAAAACGCTGGAACATCTGCAGTTGCTCTTCAGGAATCCCTGGAAACTTGGTAGGATCCACCTTACCAGTGGTCAGTTCCACCCAGAGTTCTTCGGGAATGTCAACCTCTTGTAGGTCTACCGTCTCCTTCACCTCCACCTCCTCCCCATCCTGGTCGCCGAACTCGTAGACAGTGTCTGTCACAAGTTCTGGCTCGTCGGGTGTCTGAGTTCCCTTCTTGCGAGAGGAACTCGAACTGGTCGGGACTGGAGTGGAGGGTCGGGTTGTAGCTTGTATAGGCTTGCGCACAGGGTCGAACTCGACCTGTGGTGCCCTCATTCTCTCTTTTGTCTCGGAATTCTCGCTTGCCATCTTTCACAGGAAATCGTCCGTTTTCCTTAGATGTTGATTTAACTTGAATGTCACAGAGACTTGTCAATCAATTTTCCTCCGCAGACGTTGCTTACTTAAAGAACGGGTCACGTCTCAGTAAATGGCAGACACTTCGAATACCTCTCTACCCTTACTTCGTCCAGGCATTCTTCATTTTTTAGGCTCCTTCGTTCGCCTTGACGAGTCCCGGATTTTGGAAGATCCCCTCTCCTTTGCTCTTACCTCGGAGAAGGTGGAGAAGGGGGCTATGAGCTTTCACTCTGCTATCTCTCCCGATGAAAAGAGTGAGAAAAAGAGTGAGGGGGGTGGTGGTTGGCAGATTCTCTGTACCGGTTTAGGGGTACCGTTAGACGATATTCGGCAGAAAAGCAATCAGGCTCCTCAGTCGTACGTCACCCAGGTCTGGACTCGGGTTATGGCTTCCCAGGGTCTGCTCATGTCCCTGAATATTGAGAAAGACGCGAACGGTAAGCGAAAAGGCTGGAGGTATCAGGTGACGGACACACAAGTAGAGGACATGAAAACAGCGATGCGTAGGGCGATTACGAGGTACGAGAACTCTCCTATCGCCAGCTCGCCAACACCTGCTGTCTCTAAGCCTACTACTGTCACGGAGGACGCCTCTTTAGACAGGTTAGGGAAGGTCATAGTGGACGCGATCGACGCCTCTCAGCGTGTGTTATTCTTGGTGGCGGACGCTCGATCCGCTCGGGAGATGATTCCTTTCTTGTTTCAGCATGGTGTACATCATTCTATCATGGGGACATCAGCTCTGATCTCCTCTGACAAGCGTCTCACGACCTCGCCTAAGGAGGTTCACAACGCTCAGTTCCTGCTTATGAGTGTAAACTTCTTCGCGATGAGGTATGAGCCTCGGGATTACGACCTTGTTGTTCTCTACAACATGCCGGAGATACTTAATAACTTACACGTCTCTCAGCCTCTGCCTAACTTTATTCAGATGTCCAGGTCAGATGGAAGGAAGAACACACCTTCTTACTACAAGGATCTATGGAGGGCGGCAGATATCTTTCATCTTGTACGTCATCTTACCCAAGAGGCTGGGCTTGTTTGGGCGACACATGTGCGCCCTCAGAGTTGCCATAAGCGGTTCCTGGAGAGGTTGAGAGGGAGTTTAACAGATTCCTCATAGAGATGTTAGACTCTATCTTGTACTTATCTGGTGTACAGACATGACAAAACTCTGGCAGTTTTCCGGTGGGTAGAACCTGTTTTACATGCTTACGTTTAGCACAGTAAGCACACTTGACGCACCAAGGGAAAGTCTCCTCGTTAGCATCAAGACGGTGGCATTGTTTACAGAGGGATCCTAACAAGCCGTAGTCATTCATTCTTAGTAATGACTAGGTGAAAGTAAAGCTGTGTAAACGCGGATTTCGTTATTGAACACAGTAACGAAATACGTTTTAACAAGGGAATCCTTCACAGGGATATTACTGATGAGATAAGGAGACTCACAATTACGAGCAACCACCGATCTCCAGGGGCTTACGCGCGACATCCGGCTCCACAGTGGTCTGTAACCAGGGAGAGACCTTGACTTGTGGATTAGGAGGCTCACTTCTGAGCTGTCTGTTAGCGTTACGCAGAGTTGATCCGACGGTGGACACACCGGTAGCCCAACCTGCTTGTAGGAAGTTACGGTCTTTCAGAGAACCAGCACCCTGCGGGTTCACCTGTGCCCAGAGAGAGCAGTTGTCCTGGGGCAGAAGCTCCTCAGGAGAGAGCTGAGCTCTTGGGAAGCAAGATGCTTGACGAAGTTGCTGATAAGCCGGATCTTGGTACAACATATCCTGCTCACACTGACTTACGACAGGAGATGGGCAGGTAGGAGGCTCGGCTCCGTAGCATGTGTCCGGCCCTGTAGCTTGTGGGCACGGGTTGTAAGCACATGAGCTACCGCACTGCTGAGGCATCGTAAGTGAAGCAGACACGTCTTCGTTGGGTGGAGAGCACGCAGCGAACCCTTCCATACCCATCATGCGACGTCTTCCAGAAAAAGTCTGAAGCAAATAGAGGCCGACGAAGGCTACCGCCACAACTAGAATTATTTGCATGACTCCGCTTTTTGCCATCGTTGATCGGAATCCGATATATAATCAGAGACAAAAAAAGTTTTGAGAGAATCTTTCACGAGCGTCTAATCTCCTTCCTTTTTCACTCACCATTTTCTCTTGCGGTTGTTGGACAGAATAATTCTGCGTTTCCGCTTCGAACTGCTATCTTTTTTAGATCTTTCAGACACCCGACCGCCCCGGCTCTCAGATTTGTTTTTCTTGGACTTGGTGGAGGTTTTTGGCTCTCGGGACTTCCGGCTTTTCGAGGCCTGAGCAGGCTCAGAAGCTTCAGGCTGGCTAACATTCTCTATGACGACCTCCTTTTTAGACCGGGATCTGCCGGAATCTTTTTTACGCCGATCCTTCTTTCTCACCCTCTCGTCCATCTCAGCTACATCATCCTCAATATCCTCAGGTGTACCCCTCTTTGATCTATCTTCCTCCACATTCTCCACATTCTCTACATGTTCTCTCTCATCATCATCACCATCCTCGCTGTGCTCCTCGGGTTTTGAGACCGCCTTTTTAGACTTTCCTTTCTTGGATTTTGAGCTACGTTTTACCTCTGTCGTAACATCTTCTGGGTCTTCAGTGTTTTCGGCATCACCGTATCCTGTGTTATTTGTCTCATCACCAGACTCCTTCTCATCATGCTCTGACTCTTCGGGATCCTCCTGGTCTCTGTCATCCTCTTTCTCCTTGGATTTTCTCCTCTTTGCTTTCTTCTCTTTTTCCTTTGCTCTTAACACATCCTTCTTACTATCACGTTCCAAGAGTTTGTCGATGTCGTACATATCCTCATCAGACTCATCCTCCTGAGTTCCACCAGACATTGGTTTGGCTTTCAGTACCTGGTCAGCGTGCCAGAGCTGTGAGAACACTCCTTTCTCAACGAGATCACCCCTGTATACAAGTTGAAACACTAAGTACTGGTTACGAAACTCCTTGGCGTCCTGCCTATTTAATCTCTCCACAAGTTCCTTACCCAGACGAATGCGAATACGGTCACAGCCATCGTTCTTGTACTTATTACTGCTGATAAACATGGATATGTAAGAGTCTGACATGATCGAAGGAGAGAACGCCCATCCGAACCATTTCCTCCCGTTCTCCACTATCTGTCTCTGACAACTGTCCTTAAGATCCGTGAGAAACTGAGTGAACCTCCACTCGTTCGACGTCACCTCACACTCCAAAATACACTTCGTGAACCTCCCGTCTTTGCCCTGGGAGACCTGTACGCGGGAACAAAGCAAGGGTGGTGACATAATCGTGATCGGATGTGGTGAGCTTGACTGGTAGTAACACTCCAACAACCCGGCTTCACCGCGACGATGACGCACTGTCTGAGGATCCCCCAGCTTGAACTCGTTCTCAAGGTCGATGTTAAAGTATTCCTGCATCTTCTTGTGATACGCTGGAGATTTACAGTGGCTAATCAGACGCGAAAAATATAAGGAAAAACTTCCTCTGTTTACATTACAGTGATCGCAATGCTTAACAAGATTATTCGCGACGTAGTTGAGGAGTTTATTGAGGACTGGGATGACGAGGAGACCAAAAAGAAGATTCAAGAGAGATTCCTTGACCCCGCTATCCACTATCTCATGGACAGGATGTACCCTTACTTATTAGTAAGCGCAACAGTGGTTTTCCTGCTTATTGCCTTATCTATTATGATTCTGTTCGTCCTGGTCAGAAGGTGAAGGGTTAGGGGTTAGGGGTTAGGGGTTAGCGGTTTAAAGAACTTTCTGGGGCAATTGTATAACGCAACAATGAACGACAAGGTTTACTATCTCGACTTCCTTTACGGCCAGTGCTTCTCCCAGCTTCTCCGTTCTCGGGCTACTCCTACTTACGTTGAGAAGCGTATTCTCAACGAGCAGATTCAGGTCATCCGCGACTATCTTCTTCAGTGCGTTGACGAACTCAAGAAGAAGGTCGATGACTACAAGAACCAGACAGACGCGTCGTACGTTGTCTGGGATCGTAAGTACTATGAAGAGCAGGTTCAGACCCGCAATGAGAGTATCGACGCTTTTAAGAAGCGTCTAGTCGAGACAAAATCAGAGGATTTCCTAAAGGAGGACTTCGGGTCTGTCTCGGAAGAACTCGAGATCGCGTTCCCGGATCACCTTCCTAAGAGTAAGGTACGTGAGAATCTTTCGAACGCGTACGAAAACATTCGTTCCAAGCATGATTAGGGAGGTTGAAACGTAATCGCTGACAACTTTATATATCAGTCTTCGACTTGAGGGCGATCAAGGCGTTTACGCCCATGATCTTATTAGTCTTCGACTTGAGGAGCAAGCGCCAGATGTAGTGATCCTAGAGATCCTACAGAAAACTCGATAACCAGCGGTGCCTCATTTGCGAGTAACATCTTGATGTTCTGGCAAAGATTCGCACACTTCGAGAACAGAACTAGGTGACGTAGCAAGTAATACCCTTGAATAATAGTGTTCTCATTAATCTTCTCATCATCACACTCAAAGTTCACACCGGCTGTGGTCTGTGCGTACACTGTCTCTTGGGAGGCGAACTCTCCGTTACAGCTAAAGATAAGCTGTTCACCCATGCTCTTGATCTCGATCACCTCAGAGATGTTGTACGCCTCACGGCAGACCTTCTGGAACTGTTGCGACGGCATCGTGATCATCATACCGAAGCTGGACGGAGGAGCCTTGATGATGTCCTCGTCGATATCAATCGTGTTCAGCTTGTAGTCGGTCACGCGGTTGTACTCCTCGTTCTCAATGCGAATACCTAACTGTGAGGGGCGATCCTCGTCGATGTAGATAGTTAGGGAGTCGTTATTGACCATCGTTCTTGTCAACTTGAACAAGTTGATGATGTTGATACCAACGATGGTTGTCTCTTCACACTGGTAATACTCGAAGTTCTCTGCTTCCAGGGAGAGGTGAACCAGAATAGTCACTGAAGGGTCTGTCGCAGTGATACGGATACCCTTGTGGGAGAGCTCTAAGGTCGTCTCTGTGAGAATCTCGCGAAGAGCCTCTACCAGGCTCTTGATCGCGCCAACCTGAACCGTGCGTAACTCAAACTTATAACCCATGATTGATGCTAGGAGTTCTCACCGTCTTTAAGTCCCCTTACACTAGATCACTTATGGGTAACCGCTGTGAGAATCTTCTTCACGATAGCGAGTTGTTCCTTAATGTGAACCTTCATTCTCTCGATCTCTTTTCTAACCTCGCGCAGAGATGACTGTTGTTCCTTCACAATCTGGGAGACAGAGTGAATCTCCTCCTTAAGCTTAGAGTCAGGTATCCTCTTATCAGGAATGACAGGAGCGTTAACAATCCTGGTTGTTGGAACCTTTGTCTCTCTTGCCTCCTTGGGTTCTATGGGTTCTGGGGCAACCTGGGAGACCCTGGGGCGTGGAAGTCTTGGCAGATTTCTTGCTGGTGAGGGAGTCTCGTCTACTGTATCAACATCTCCGCTCTCGGAGTGTGACGGTGTCACACTTCTCTCAATACTGCTAGGAAGATGAGGGATATCGTTAGTAGAACCGTAATTATCAATATCAGGCTCTCGCTGTGACAACGCCGGGTTATGAACAGGGATATTCACAGAAGGTGAGATTCTGGCGTTACTTACCCCGCTATTATCGCCAAGATTCGGGAAGTTTCTTCTCATCTGAGGTCGAATGTTCGCTTGGTGAACATTCGGCATGAATCTCTTTGTCTCAGCTCTAACAGGTTCTTGGCGTGGAGTGTTAGGTTCGCTATGCTCAACATCAGGATCCAGGTGTGGTACGTCATCTCCCATTCCGTAAGTGTTAACAGCAGGAGTATGAGGTGATCGAATAGACGGAGAGACAACAGCAGGTTGTACAGGCTCGGATTCTGAGCGAATAGGTGGACCTCTTGCGGGGATATGAACGTTCACGTACGCAGGTCCTGTTGGGTTGTGTGACTCTTGGAGAACCTCAAAAGTCTGTGGGGACTTTTTGTAGATGACAGCGCACCAGGAATCTCTGTACTCCATCCTGTAAATTGTCTTTAGACCGACAACACGTGAGAGAAAGTTCTTTGTTGCCTCGAACAAGTTCTTGTGTGCGTCATCTTTTACAGCCAAACCAAAGTAAATATTCCCTGGTAATGCCAGGAGGATATTGATGAAGTTTCGGTTTGTCGCGTTCCTGGTGATGTTAGGATAAAAGTCAAAGTTCCAAGCGTGAAAGGCTGTGTGATCAGGAGTTAGACACAGTAGAGACATACCACGACGAGATGACTGCCTGGGAACAAACGTCTTCTGACCGAACTTGAACTCAGAGAAGTTACCAGACTTGAAACCCGCTGATATAACAGAGAAGATAGGTCCCGTTGGCGCAGGTGGGATGTTAGACAGAGAACTAATGCTCTCCGTGTCATCAAACCCAGAGTCGTCTCTACGTGTCAGGTCGTTACGAGGAACAGGGTTCGAGAGAGTCCTGGCGTTATTGTAAAACTTCGGATTAACTGTCTGATAAGACTGGTTGTTATACTGGTTTCTTTCTGTAATGGCATTGCCACTGCTATAGCTTTGCGAATGTGTTCTACCCCCTGGTAAAGCAGAAGGAACTGGCGTTGTGGGCTCCGAGGGTGTCGAGTTTTCAGACACGAATCGAGCCAACGCCGCCAGTCTTGCTGCAGATGAAAATACAGGTTTACTTCGGTAGGACATCCTAACAGTATGCCATCACAGAAAAAAAGAAAGGAAAAAGTGAACGCTTGTTTTAAAACGTCGGATTCAAGACCTTTAAATGTCCTCAAGCTCACGCATCACGTCCTCCAGACGAATCTTCACGAACTTGTTCGCGTTCTCCGAGATGATCGAGTTCACGTACTTGTAAGCTGTCTGAGCTTGATCTATGTTGCGACCACCAGTGTTGATCACCTGACCGCTCTCGAAGATAGCCACTGTGACACGCTTACACTGACCGATCTTGTCACCAGACCCCTTACCTGCGGTGGACTTGTCCCCTGTACAGGGAGAGCCTGGACACCTACAGATACCATCCTGGTTTTCACGAATAGAGTTGTAGTAAAAGGAGATCTTCACACCAGCGTAACGAGCAGGAGCGTAAGAGATGTTGAGCTCTGTGTTTGCGCACAGGAACTCGTAAAGACGCTCACGATCCACCTCGAATCCCAGGCTGTATCCAGAGTTCACCATAGTGGTGGAGAAATTACGAATACAGAACGATTTTGCCTCCTCCTTGCTCGCGAACACCTTCGTCTTTTGCTTGCGTAGAAACTGCTCAAGGATCTTGATCGCCGCGATACCGTCCTCCTTGATACGGCACCCAGTCATCGTGATACTCCCCTTGAGGAAACACTTGATGTTGATGTGACGACCAGTTCCCATAGGTGATCTTACGAGAACAGATAGGTTATTAGGGAACTGACCGTTCTTGTTCGGCTTCGGCTTACGAATCTCACCCGCGTGCATATCCTTAAAGAGTACACCACGAATAGAGAAGTCTGGACGCTTTCCATCACGAATATTCTTGTTAATCGCCTCCACAAGTACCTCAGCGATCTTCTTCATATCCGCGAGCTCGAGGTTCTTAGACATATTCGCCTTGGCTGACTGTGTGGAAACAGCAAGTGGTGTGATGTTCACGTTGGGTTGAACTGTCTTCCTCTTCTCCTCCAGAAGAGTGAACAGTGTATCAGCGTCTGGCTCCTCCTCAGACTCACAACAGTCTGAGTACATATCGAGAGGTTGCTCTGGTACCAGAGCGTAGACGTCAATCTCCTTCTCGAACTTGTGGTCGCCTATATCTGGGCTAGCATCTGCCATCAGCTCCAGAAGTTCCTCATGAGAGAGACCACTGATATCGCCGATTGCCTGTGGCTTCAACGGTGGACTACGTCCGATAGTTGTCTGATATGGATCCACGAACTCGAAAACATAGGACGAGTCGCGATGTCCAGCATTCATCACCGATTTTTGTTCCATGTGCGACGCTGAAGACATTGGGGGTATGGTAGATAAGTTAGAAAAACGAAGATCTGATGGTGTATTCTCCGTAAGTGACATGTGTGTTCTAAGATAGCAGCCAAAAAACTTTTGGTTTTTTTGATGCCTGCACTTATTTCTTAAGCCCCCCTCCCTTTATACCCCTTTTTTACAAGGGTATAAAGAAAAACGCAGATGATCGATCGATGAGACTCTCAGTAAGAGATGCTGGGAATATCTTAACGCCTGTTGAGAACGAGGACTTACACACGGTAACCGCAGATCGCTTTTGTCATGCCAGGCTGTGGGCAAAACGTGGAGTCGATACCAACTAGCTCTGTCTCTGGGTACAACTGTGCGCAAACTTCGTTCATCCTTTTAACAGCGGGTTGTGGGTCAAGACCTTCACCAGGCATCGGCAAGCAAAACGTGCTCCTGCGTCCTGGATTTGTTTTGTCAAGACCACCAACATGTCCACGAGAGCAGATAGCTCTGACATATCCTGCTTTCTCATACTGATTTTCTGGTATTTGTAACATCCCGTAGTCAGAGTTGTAAGTTCCTGCGCAGATGTCGTCAAAGTCAGCACCAACTGGACCGATGGATGACCATGGTGTATCCGGTGAATAAATATTAAACCCTGGTATCTCCTGTCCGGACGGAAGTCCTTGGATAAACTTATCAAACGGAGATGGTCCCGTCTGAGAGGAACTTGTAGAGCCTGTAACACCAGTTAAACCTGTAGGGCCTGTAGACCCCGCAGGTGTAGGATCTAGATTAGGTGAGTAGTAAGCGTTGGGATATATCGGCAACTTAGAAGGTACTTTCTGATAACAACCTGGTTTACTTGCGTCGCATTTGTTGTACCCTTTGTAAGTCGCTCGATGTGGTGGGATACACCAGTTAGAAGGACCTGTCATCCCTTTCATCTGAATACGATAACGATAACCAAAAGGCCCGTTAGGTAGTCCACATGATCCACCCATGTAATTAATCTTCTTTCTTCCGTCAGAACCAACCTTTATATTATCCCATTGACCTATGGCTTTCATGTAATCTCTCACAACGGCGGAAGCAGGTGTAAGAGTGATAATCTCTAAAGATTCTCTTGTGTACTCAACGTACCAAAGAATAATCGCTGCCATCACAACGATGAGGAAACAGAGTTTCGTGTTATCTCCACGAGGCATCGTACCGTAGTTCCGATCTGTTCCGTATAACTATGTGGGAGTTTTTCTCCTCAGGAGTACGAAAAATAGTAGTCACACTCCATGAGTTTCTTGCGCTTGTTCATCATCCTCCATCCTATCTTGTCTCTCTTGAGAAAACAGAAACAAATATCTGTAAGACGCCTGTGTACACATGCGAGAATACATATGTCCTCAACGCTTAACCAGTTCAACATATGTTCGATAACATCATCACACATGTTGAGCATGGACGCTCTGTAAGGCTTGTTCTGTACCTTACGGAACACAGCGACTCTGTACATCTTCGCGACTCTCTCTAACGACTTGTCCTCATGGATCTCGTCCAATGAGGAGTTACACAAAATCTCGAATCCTCGAGAGACCATAGCCTCACGCAAATCCTCGTAACGTACAATAGGCTCGCGAACAGCTTTCAGAGCTGAAGGTAATTTCACCCAGACATGTGAGGACATTGTGTAAGAGTTGTCGACGCGTGTGATACCAGGCTCGTGCCGGTACAACAACCCGATGCTCTCATTTCCTTTCTCATCTTTCTGCTCGGTTGTTGTATGAAAAGGTGGAACATCCTTTTCGTCCCAGTATCTGTTCTCCTCTACGTAGTAAGAGATGTCCAGATCAGGGTCTACAATAGGCTCCTCCACAGTATCGTTCGAACAGTCGCTGTGATAACAGTCTCTGTGTTTCAACCTTGCGTTGACCTCAATTGAAGGCTGTAAAGAGTTTCCGTCCATGTAGATCACGATTAGGTGTCCACCAATCTTGGTAACTGTCGCGATGTTATCCAGTCCGTGAGCGTCATCCTCGTAAGGATCCATCGCGAACTGGATAGCGTTCGCGCAAACAACGGAGTCATACGACTCCTCAAGATGCTTACGCAGACGTAGATCATTCATGTCACCTTGTGTCACACGAAGACGACAGTTAATGTCCGCGATGTTGTCGTATACTAATGGTGTGTACAACGAGGTCTTAGCGATATGTAACTGAGTCGCGTCTCTTTCCACAAGGTGGATAAGACGTAACCCGTTTGAGATGCTCAGACGATAGTAAAGACTGGCGTCTGTTCCACGTCCGGCACACATGTCCAGAACGGATCCTTGGCGGATCCATCGTGCGTAAACCTTAGCCTTCACCTCTTTCATGTACTTTGACCAGAGACAAGCTCTCTTGGAGACCGGCTCCCAGGACTTGTAGAACGAGGACATGCGCCTTCGGTAAAGATCATCCAGGGTGACAGGTTGCTTCATGAGCGCCCATAGTTCTGGCACAATATCGATGTTTTCAGGGTGTAACTTGTCGTGACGGATCTTAACAACATCGATATCAGTCTTGTTCATAAAAGGGTCGTACCAGTAGCAAAACTCCGCCAGGAACTCAGTGACATGACACCAACAGTAAGACATGTATCCATCCTTGTAAGCGGTCGTGTACAAATCCTCCACCATTGAAACTCCGTAGGTACTGGCAATATCAGAGAGGCGTGACGCATTTCTCTTGTCAAACACCTTGACCATACGGCTGAAGTTGTAGTATCTCTTGCGCATACCACCTCGCTTGCTCCTCTCTGAGAAAAACAGAGCGAAGTCGGACTCGTCTTTCAACCACTCCAGACCGATAGTTATGCTCGGTCTTGGTTTCCATCGAAATGATTTTGATCCGGGTTTTCCGGTCTTTGGCGTGAAGATCACACCATCCTTCGGGAAGGATCTGTCGCGCATCACCCTCCAGATCTCGTCGGGTGAATAGTACTGCTTGCGCAGTATTTTAGCGATCGGAGATGTGGTATCTAGTCTAATCTCCCTCCGGATGTTATCCATGAGAGAGAGACGCTCCTCCAAGAACGAGGAGATCTTCCCTGTTCCCCAGTAGAGAATATCGAAGAGCATAAGGTAAGGACGGGCGTCCTCGTTAAAAACACCTTTGTTCATCACCTCTCCATCCAGAACAACATCTCGATACTCCTTGCTTTCACAGGAGCCGATGCGGTACAACGACCAACTTCGAGGAGATATGTACCAACATATCCCTTCGGAGTCAACGTAAATGCCTGAACGCTCACCGTCCGGCTTGGCTGAGACCATCATCTCCTTCACTGAGAACCCGTACAGATTCTTCGTAAAAGGGTGAGATGGTGCCTGAAATAATCGGCGATACTTGCGCTCAAGCTCTTTAACTTCCGCGAAATCAATCTGTATTTGGATCTTTCCCTCGTCATTTACGTGTACACGTAGAGACAAGGGATCTCCTACTTTTTCCGCAACGTGTGGTGGTTTCCCGATATACTCCATTCTTTCTTGATACCTCGTGTTGATACACACCAGTTTTTAAATCTTCGATTTTTATCTGGCGTTAGGCTTTTCGGATGACGTCATACAGTTTTTTAGCCCATTTGTTCATGGCTCCCGCCCCTTTTAGGTTCCTCGGGTTCTCCTTGGTGGCGAAAGCCAGAGCAGCGGTTCTGGACTTACTGGCTGGGTATAGTAGAATAAGGCAGACAGCGTGTAGACGTCTCTCAGTCCATTTCTTGTTCGTGGACAAAAGAAGGATGTATTTCACGTACTCTTGGAAAGCAGTCTCGTTAAAAGGAGCACTGTGTATCTTCGTGGCCTCTGAGACGGTAAGAACCTTCTTTTTCAGACCTTTGTTCGCCAGATTGTGTGCTCGCACAGTCCATGCGAATATAGTTGATCCGTTAGTGACAAACTTGAGAACTGGAGCTCTGGATAATGTCCTGCTGTAATGATCTCTACATGATGGACACGGCAGAAGATGTCGGAGTGATCCGTAAAAATTACGTAGATTACGCTTTTGTGAAACTGTGATCGTTTTCTTCTCACGAATATAGTTGTACGCAATCTGGTGTATCGCGTACCATACTTTCGATCCCCATATCTTAGAGTCAAAGTCCATCTGTGTATGATATTTCTTGAGAGATTTCTAAGAAAGGTGAAACCTGCAGATCTTTTAGGATGAAGCGATCACCCTTTTGTGAGTGTGGAGCGAAAAATATCTCCAATCGGACGAACTCCTCATCCTCTGGTGCGACAAACTCCAGATGAATATCTGTCCTGAAAGGAAAGTCGAATATGTTCTGTGCGAAGGATGAAGGTTGACAGCATATGTTCATCGGTAACAAATCATCGGATTTCCCCATAGCTAACCTTATCTTCACCGTGTTTAACATCTTCGTTGAACCTCGAATAAAAAGCTGATAAGTCCGATTGTCAGTAACAGGAAAGTAACGAAATATCTTTGAGCTTCCTCCACGAAGGTTACTTACCTCGATTCTTGAGCGTTGACGCGAGTAAAGGCGCATGAAACCAGCACCCTTATCAGTCTTCCATCCAAGTGTGTGGAAAACAAGTGTGTCTGTCTGTTTAGGAAGATGAGCTTTCAGTATAGAAAGACCTATCTCAGTCCATATCAGACTCGCCTTGTTCTCACGATAAGGTGTCTTCATCATAATATTCTCACAGCAGACAATACACGGGAACACGTAAGGTAGAAGTAAGAAGAACTCCTTAAGAAAAATCTGATACGGAGAGTCATGCTCATGTTTGTTCGACTCGTCCGCGATCATATGAACAAGCTTGTACAGAATATTATGGTTCGGTGGGCCTCGAATAGCTCTCGAGTACATCGGTGATATCTCCTCATATGTCACCGTGTTCTTTCTCAGAAGTCTGTTTGTATGATTATGAAATCTTACTGTCCATCTCGCAAGATCTTCCGGTGATCTCGCATCTGTTGGAGGATCAGACTCCACGAACTTTTTCGAGTGAACACCACAGGATGCGCATGGCAACAAGTAAGGTGTTATCATGTAAAAAACCTTTAATCTCTCTAGTCTTTCAGTGTACTCATCGGGTGGAAAAGGATAGTCCTTGAGAAACCACGCAGACCAATGAATGAAGTACCAGAAGATATATCCCCACTCATTCGGAAACATCTGTTATGTAAAACCACGGTCGATGCTCATTACTATTACTAAGGTTAATCTCTAATTACCGAATGCGTTCCCCTTGCTCATTCACCTTTCCTATCTCTCTAGCAGGATTACCCACCATTAAGGCGTAAGGTGCGACATCCTTAGTCACGACCGCGCCGGCACCAATAAAACATCCCCTCTTCAGAGTAATACCAGGAACAATCGTCGCGTTCGCGCCGATAGTCACGTTGTCCTCAACGACTGTCTTGTCGTAAACACCGTGTTTGGAGAAGGCTGCTCGAGGGGTCTTGTCGTTACAGAAAACCATGGAGGGTCCCAAGAAAACATTATTACCACAAACAACTCCGTCATACACTGAGACGTTGTTCTGTACACGACAGTTATTACCAAGAACCGCGTTATTAGCGATGAAACAGTTCTGACCGATAGAGCATTTCTCACCTATAGTGGCTCTCATCACGTGAGAGTAATGCCATATCTTTGTGTTATCACCGATCTTAGCGTCATCAGAGACGATAGCAGTCTCATGTGTAAAGAACTTAGGTTTCGGCCCATGACGAATCCTGGATCCACTTGTGTCACCGTTCACCAGTTGACGATGACAAGCGTCTAAAACCTTGAGCACACGTAGACCTTCCTCACCGTTTGTTACAGGGTCAGAGCGCGTGAGACATGATGTCATGAACTGCTTACACTCTAGGTAAAGAGGGAATTGATCCTCTGACCAGTCACACTGTACTTTCTCCACATCGGGCTTTCTAGCAACAGGGATAGTTCCTGGTTCCTGTTGCATGTACTCTGAACAGATCGTCAGTTTCTCACCACGAGGTTTACGATCATTAAACACAATCATGCCCTTGTCACCCACAACGATAGTCTTCTGCTCCTTCTTTGGGAACAACCAGTTCACGGAGATGCGAGCGAAACAGTTACCGTGAAACTCAAGAAACGTGTCGGTCACGTCGTGAATGTCAGGGTGTAGATGCTTTTGTCCGACACATACAACCTTCTTTGGTAACGTGTTGTTCATTAGAGCAAGAATAAGAGAGATATCATGAGGTGCGAAACTCCAAAGAACGTTTTCATGCTGACGAATCTTACCAAGATTTCGTCGAGAACACTCAATATATCTAATATTACCGATCTTACCCTCAGAAACTAGCTCCTGCAACTTCTTCACACATGGGTGATAACGAAGAACATGACCAACCATTAGGATCTTATTACGACTGCGTGAGAGCTCGACAAGTTCGTTCGCCTTTTCAACGTCAAGAGCTAGAGGCTTCTCCACAAATACATCCTTGTCCGCAAGAAGAGCCTCACGGGCGAACTTGTGGTGCATCTCTGCAGGTAAAGCAACGGCTATCGCGGTGATATTCGGATCGGCCAGAAAGTCTGTCCAAGAGTCAGTGACGTACAACTCTGGGTTTTCAGCTTGGAGGCGCTTTACAGTTTTCTGGTTAACCTCACAAACACCCGCTAAGACACCAAGGGCTTTCAAGTCACGAAAAAGATTCTTACCCCAGTAACCAACACCGAGAAGACCGATGAATGGTTTAGGGGACTTTTGTTCATTTTCGTTACTCATATCAACTAAGATATAACCCATTGAGAAAACCGATTATTAAAGAAAACGCGTTGAGGCATTTCAACACTAGGTACGTTAGCACTAGGTACGTTAGCACTAGGTACGTTAGCACTAGGTACGTTAGCACTAGGTACGTTAGCACTAGGTACGTTAGCACTAGGTACGTTAGCACTTGTTACCTAACAGAACGTATCGGATGAAGTAGTACAGAAGATACAACCCTGAGAAGAAGAACCCGAACAGCATAGCAAGAATACGCACTACAGGATCTGACTTTGAGTTACAGTTGTACGCGAGTTTGGCGGTCAAGAGACCGATCACGAGCGCGAGAACACCGGCCAGAAGATTAATAGCTTGTAGGTTCACAGGTTGTTCGCTGATAACAACTTGTATGTCTTTCTGGTCGTCCTGAAAGTACTCAGAGAGACGAGCGTCCTCCTTCTCTTTCTTATTCTTCATATGTTCCGCGATAGCAGCCACAGCGAAAAACTCCAACATCTTGTTAGTAAATCTGGCTGTAAGTATAATAGAGCGAAGAATTTTTCTGTATCTTGATGGCTCTTTTCGGTCTTGCATGTCCTTTATGTATCGTTCTTCTTCTCCTTCTTCTGGCTAGCTTTGTGTACAACAACGCGGTATTTCGTGAGATTCAGAACCAACACAGAATGTTGGCGATGGAGAGTGCCAGAGCGAGTCGTGCTCAGGTGAAAGAAGGATTCGTGACAGCCTGTCCTCATCAGGGAAGGTCTCCTGAGAGCCAATGTCAGGGAGATATCGACATGTCTGTTCCTTACGGACAGACAGTGTCCGCCGTCCCTCTAAGCAAGAACTGTCTGTTATCCATGTACGTAGAGTCCTGTCAACACGCTAAAAAGCTACAACCAAGAGTTCCGGAAGGTTCTGTGTATAACTACAAACCTTTCGACCGCGAGGCGATAGCAAACCCGCAGATTTACGATCTTAAAAGCTCCGCGACCGATCGGCGATTGAACCGTCGAGCCGATCTTAAACTCCCAGGGTTCTACCCTCAACGTAAGTCACGTTGTGACAGACTGAACATGCGTGACTGTCTGGCCACACCCTCATGTGGATGGTTGGTTAACCGGGGTGGTGAGTTGGGTAGATGTGTCAGAGGGACTCCTATAGGTCCGGCTAACCCGAGAGATATCCCAGATCCTGAGGACGCGATTCGTGGGAACATCACCTTAGATATGTGGAAGTACTCCCACCCTAACCCGTGGGCACACCAGACAGGAAATATCAGATGAACCATATCCTTTAAAGACCTATGTTAGGTATATTTAAAGGTGGAGAGAAAGGAAGTTCTGTGAACTTCCTTTCTCCAACCGATTATATAAACCAACTTATAGGTCTTTAAAGAAGTCCTCTTAAAAACTTTAGATTTTTAAGGGATATCCCATACCCATTATGGATCCGTTATCCTATGTGTCTCGACTAACAAAGAACAAGTCTCTACCTGCCTCGCAGGAGTCAGGGTTCTCTTACGAGATGATCGCGATAGGTGTTTTCGTATTTATCTACGTGATTATCAGGTTAACAGAGTCTTATCTTCTTCCTATGATCCCCGAGTTCTTTAGAACGGAGATATCTGCTATATTCCGGTGGTCTCCTGTACTGGTTCCTATTATTTTCGGTCTGACGTACATGCGTCCTGGAAAGACAGAGAGTAATACTGTCTCATGGCAGTCAGAGCGAGAGAGGTTCACGGGTGTGACATCGGATGACACACTGAAGAGAAGGATGAGAGCGATCTGGTCTAAGTAAAACGTTTTCTTCCGTAAATTATCTCGTTAAGAGTAAGACAAGCCGTGTCATCATGAGCAACCTTAACTCTTTACTCGGTTTCGGCTCTAAGGGTGCTAAGAACAGTGGTGCCAAGAACGCTGTGTCGAGCACGAACGCGCTTTCAGGTGCTGCACCTGCCAAGGAGTCTAACTACGCGCAAGCTATGCGCCTCTTACAGATTCAGAGAGGTGTCCAACGTGCTGTCGCAGGGTTCTCTCCACAGGCGAGAATAATCAGTACCCTTGCGGTGACTATTCTCATAGGAGGACCCATTTACAGTTTTATTGAGGATCCTCGTGTACAGATCGGATTCATGCTGTTTTTCTCCTTAGCTGTTCTTCTAATGGTCTGGGGATTGATGGAAACACGACAGCTCAAGTGGGGAATGATAACTGCTTGGGCGACAGGAACTGGTATCTGGATGTACGTATTTTACCAAAGATTAGAGACAGAAAGAGTTAACGATCGTGTCGGTAAAGTGGCGTATATCTGTTCTCCGACCTCTAGATGTAAGAACGATGGATGGTGGGGTCCTTATAACGGTACTAAGCCGTATGTGTATCAGGATCCTCACACGAACAAGAAGACAGGGTACATCCCTGGTATTAACTTCAAGAATACGATTCCGAATAAGTTCACTTACTCGTTCTGGCTAAGAGTAGATTACGAAGAATGGTCAAAACCTGATTACAGGACAAACCCATCTCCTGTTATAGTGAAGGGTGGTTCTACACAGACAGCGGTACCTGCTGTGTTTATCGACCCTAGCACAAATGTCATTCAGTTTCAGGTGACTCCTCTGATGGCAAGAAAAGTTGAGGTTGTTACAGTGAACTACCCTTTTGATAAATGGGTACATTACACTCTTGTCGCGTACAAGGACTCTATCGAGATCTACGTAAACGGTCTTCTGCGAAAGACAAAGATTCTAAAGTCCCCGATCTCAGTTACAAGATCACCTATGTACATCGGAACCGTTCCTGAAGACTCAGGGTCTGACAAAGGTTTTATGCCAGGTGAGCTTCTGTTCCTTGAGTATTACAACAAGTCCATGACTGCTGACGAGGTAGACAAACTGTATAAGGATCAGAGATCCAAAATGATGACTCTGCCGTCTCCTGAGAAATTAGGAGACGCGGAGGAGGAAGCTAAGACACGCTTCTGTAAGAAGTGTCCTGAGAAATGCGGGAAGAAAGGTGAGTCAAAGACGAAGAAGTTGATGGGCGCTAATCTTTCTAACGCGGATCAAGACAGACTGATGGTTCGTCTTGGTATTAAAGATCCTGATGGAAAACCAAAGTCGAAAAAGGTTCCGACGATTGACACGTCAAAGTACAGCGTGTCTAATGTTCTCCCAGGTGGTATGTCCAAGGATCTCGGTTTGGAGAGCTTTGTCGTGAATGACACTTCTGACACTTCCGCGGATTATCTGACAGAGACGTCTGTTTCTAACTGCCTGGATAATCAACTCAGCTCGTTCTGAATATGAAAGAATCTGAAAGACGAAAAAAATATTCGGAAGTATATATCGGCGCCCTAAAAGCGAGCCCATAAGATTATGTCTAACAGAACAGCCAACACACGAATGGGTAATACCGCGAACTATTTTCGCGGTACGAACAAGCTTGTTGTCGCTCTGGTCGGCATTTTTGTTGTCCTTGTCGTAGGTATGATTGTTTACTGGATCTACCAAGCAGTAATGAAGTCAAGACAAGGAAGTGATATGAACCCCATCCTTGTTCCTGGACCAATCGACCCGACCGCGAAGAAGAACGCGAAGCATTGGAAGCTACCTATCTCATCCTCAACGAACTCTCCTAACCTGGCTTTCACAATGTCTTTCTGGATGTATATCGCCAATTGGAACTACCGTTACACCGAGCCCAAAGCGATCCTCATCAAAGGAACCTGGCAGGATGGTGGTCGTGAGGATGCCGCGCCTGGTATCTGGCTTGCCCGTAAGACGAACCGTCTCGTGGTTGCTACACGCACTAAGGCTCGTGGTAATCTCGAGTTCTGTGATGTGGATAACATCCCTCTTCAGAAGTGGGTTCATGTCGCTTACGTTCTGGACAACCGTGTTGTTGATATCTACATCAACGGGAAGTTGGAGCGCTCTTGTGTGCTTACAGGTGTTCCTCTGCTTAACAACAGGGATCTGTACCTTTTCCCGCTCAACCCACAAAAGAGTGATGTTGTACAGAAACAGGATCACGGCTACATGGGTCAGTTCTCCTCTCTTCGTTACTTCTCCTCAGCACTGCGACCTGTTGATATCGCTAGACTGTACAACGAAGGTCCTCACACCACGAAAGGAGCCGATCATAAGGATGCGGCAGGAACACATGGTGGAGACGGAGGCGGTGGTAAGTGTCCCCCACATAAGGACGCTCAGTACAACCTCTCTTTCAAAATGCCTGGTATGTAAGTGTGTTAATCTTACGTCCCAATACTCAAAATCCTATCTCGTGAATCGTAACTTGACGAGTTAGAAAAAGTAGCAACACAATGTCCGCAGGTCTTAACGAGATTCCTATCGAGTTTATTCCAGGTCTCTGGGTCTCTCAAGAAGAGGGCATAAGAGGCCGTGGATCAGGTTTTTTACTCGCAGAGAACATCAAATCCGTCGTGGCAGTGGACACGAAAGTGCCTAACTCCAAAGACGCGACCAGAAATTGGAACATTCTTAACGTGACACAGAAAGAGTTGACCAGAGAGAGCTATCTAGGAGCTCTCATACGTATCATCACCGAGTCTTGGTTAGAGACCAACTCTGTCATGATACTCGGATCCCCCTGGTCTATTCAGAGAATCCTGGTACGTTTCCTTCAAAAAACAGGAGGGATGGCTGAAGAAGTGGCAGCCCATGTCGTTTCCACAAAAATCGGAGGGTAAAATCGCTTCTTGATGATGGTATAAGTAAGAGAAAGAGTAAGTAAATCACATAACAATGGACGAAACAAAAGAGCAAAAGGGCGGGTTACCAAAACCCACCACGTTCCGTGAGTTTCGCATCTTCGTGGACGGTTCAGCGACGGATCAGGCGAAGACTGTAAAAGCCAAGCACCTGCGCAGAGCCGGAGTAGGGGTGTTTCACCCTGACTCAGGTACCAGAATCGCCGAACCCTTCCCACTACCCAACCCGACTAATAATCGGGCTGAGTACTGGGCCTGTATTCGAGCCCTTGAGTGGGTGCTGGAACAGGTGAAGGATCTGTCTTTGGAAGAACAGGGTAAGATCAAGGTGGTTCTTTTCTGTGACTCTCGTTTACTCATCAACTCGATGACTCAGTGGATCACAGGATGGAGACGCCGAGGCTGGAAGAAGTCTGACGGACAGCCTGTGAAAAATCTGGAGTTGGTTCAGAAACTGGACGAGCTGATGACGAACCGGCTCCCAGACACCGCCTTTGTGAAGGTGAAGGCACACACAAGAAAACCACCCAAGTCAGCCTCTGAGGAGGTGAAGTGGAAGTGGTATGGTAATAAGGTCGCGGATGAGCTGGCCAATCAAGGGCGTCGTATCGCGGAACAAGGCTGACGAAGTCAGCTATCGCAAGCTAAGGGTAAATAATAAGATGAAAACATAGTTATTGGGATCACTGAGGTGCCTGTTAGCCTGCGGTTCGGCACCGACAGCTTCTTACTGAGGTGCCTGTTAGCCTGCGGTTCGGCACCGACAGCTTCTTACTGAGGTGCCTGTTAGCCTGCGGTTCGGCACCGACAGCTTCTTACTGAGGTGCCTGAGTCATGTTCAACTTAGCGTAGTAATGAAGAGCATTCTTCGCCGCCTTCTGCTCAGCCTGCTTCTTAGAACGTGCCGAACCACGACCAACGACTTTCTCCGAGTTCGGCTCCTTCACGAACACGTAGAAGTACTCGTTCTCGAACTTCTCCTTGTGGTAGATCGGGTACGCACCGCTAAAGTTCTTCTGGAAGAACCACATCAGTGAGTCCTTGTAGTTGTCATCCTTCAGAATCATCTCAACGATGTCGTTGTACTTCTCAATGAGTGTGACCACGAAGCGTCGCACAACCTCGTAACCGTAAGCGTAGTTGGGAACCTCTTTCAGGTTTGAGAAATCAGTGTACATAGCACCGATAAAAGCCTCAAAGGTGTTCTCAAGTATTCTCTTGTTGATGCGACCTTGACACCCGAACTCCACATGATAGGAGATAATCAGGTACGGGTCAAGACCTATCTTCTTCGCGAGGAAGGAAAGGTTCTTGGTCTTGACAAGCTTCGAACGGAGCTTGGTCAGGAAACCCTCATCTTTGTCAGGGTACCTCTTGAAAAGATACTGTGTCACCGCCGCCTGTAGTTGTGCGTCACCAAGCCACTCTAGGCGTTCGTTTGATGACCCCTGAAGAGGTACCATAGTTTGTGACGCCGGAGGAGATCTCGCTCCGTCTCTGGAGACAGGAGATCCAGACTCGGTGGAACGAGGAGAACGAGAAGGAGAGGTGTTTCCTGAGCTAGAGCTGTCATCTCCATCACTACTCTGCTTTGTGTCCTTCACAATGTAAGACTTGTGTACGAAAGCACGTTGCCAGACAGACAGATCCTTGATGGGGATCGTGATGTTCCCCTTCTTGAGGATCTTCTGTATCTCGTCACGTCGAATAAGAGTGTTACTGGGGTTAAGTGTTGTGTACCACCGCTGACCTGTGCCAGATGATCGTTTACTCTCAGGAGATGGCGATCTCTTCCCGTTGGCACCGTTCTTAGGATAAATAATCCCGTTTGACCGTGCGGATTTTCCCCGGAATGAGTTCTTACTCAGCTGAACAGTTGAGCAACTCATTTCGGGAAAAGTCGTTTTAGATCCAGTTGGAGAAGTAGAAGGAAGAACAGTGGTTGACATGGTATATGCTATGTCAGAAAATCTAGGTGGGTGTAAACGTATACACCACAGCCTTTATACCTGTTTTTTCCTCGGGCATAGATATAAAGCTAGAAGCTTTTCTTTGTATTGACATGCAGATGGCTAGTATTCGTAGATCAGTGAAAGAACGTTACAACCGTTTCGCCTCCTCGCAGGACAATAACGATTTCAAAAGTAAGTTCCCTTTTGAAAAACGTAAGAGTGAGGCGGATCGTATTATGAAAAAGTATCCTGATAGGATTCCTGTTATCGTTGAGAAACGTGGAAGCTCGGATATCGCGACAATCGACAAGAACAAGTATCTTGTCCCAAAAGATATCACGGTCGGACAGTTCGTTTACGTAATTCGCAAACGTATTAAACTAACCCCAGAACAGGCGATCTTCATCTTCGTGAATAACACTCTTCCCGCGACATCTCAACAGATTTCAGAGGTGTACCAGGAGCACAAAGACTCTGACGGCTTCGTATATCTCGAATATTCCGGGGAGAGCACATTTGGTGGTAAAACCATTGAGAATATCGATGTTATTTCGTCATCTTAATTTTCGGAGAGTCCACCTTTGGTGGAAGTATGACAGAGCCTTTGAGCCAGCAGTAGTAGATATACCTGAGTATTTCGGGTGGGAAAGCGAAAAGAGGGTAGTTGTGCGTGTACGCGCAGTAAGTAATCGCTATTGTCGGCTCTAGATTCTCCACGGCGTGCCACCAATGTCTTGGTATTTGAATCGCCTCCCCAGAGTTCACGATAATCTCACGTGTTTTCACGTTCTTATACTTGGGGAACTTCGTGAGATCAGGGTTTAGAAAGTCTACCTCGCTCCAGAAAGAGCCGAGATAGTACTTTTCCCTTTTGTACATATCGTTGTCATATATTGGTGGTGCCAACACGACTCTCTTCTTACCTTGAATAACGTAAAGAACGGACATGTCCTCCATATCTGTATGCCAGGCGGTGAACGTTCCTTTACCACCACACCAGAATGAGAATGAGGAGTGAATCACACCTTCTTTAGGAAACTCTCTGGAGAAGATCCTCTCTAACTCTGGCTTCAGACCAAGTTCTTCCAGAAATGCGTAGGAGTCCTCTGTCTTGAAGTACCAATCTGTACCGTTCATACATTCTGACACGAATCTCTCCAGGCTCATCCTTCTAAGTCTCGCCTCCTCACCCACATCGGGGTTTACAGAGGAGTTTCCTGTGACAATAATCTGTTTCTTCCCGTGTTTCTCCTTGAGGTAATCAAGTGTGAGAAACTCTAACTCTTTAATTCTCTTCTCTCTGAAAACCTCTGGTTCACCCTGTCGGTAATGGTACTTGTGATAGTAAAACGCGTAAATAACGATTACTATGACCAGATATCTCAGGAACATAGCTAGTGAAACCTCCCCTACTTACTCTTTTTACTCTTTTTCTTCTTGTCTCCGCACGTACCATCCACGAAGACCACCGAGAAACTGTCGGAAGAAGGAGAATGATCGAATGGAGACACCGTGAACAACCTCGATCACCTCATACTTGTTCTCGTCAATGTACGATGTAGTCGTGACTTTCATTCTCAGTTATGGTATCCTTTAAAGACCTATGTTAGGTATATTTAAAGGTGGAGAGAAAGGAAGTTCACAGAACTTCCTTTCTCCAACCGATTATATAAACCAACTTATAGGTCTTTAAAGAAGTCCTCTTAAAAACTTTAGATTTTTAAGGGATAGAAGCGGTTAAAATGCCGTCTCAAGAGTTTCCACCTTTACAGAAGAAGGACGCTTCCGGTAAGACTCGATTCTGGGAGATACATTTGATCTCTCCTTCTCCTAACAAAGCCAAGGTGTTCACAAGATCTGGTTTCGTTGGTGGCAAGATCAAGGAGACGAAACCGTCTGTCTTCAAACCATCCAAGCAGAAAACAGCGAGAGAGCTAGCGAAGACGTACATGAAGACGAAATGGACAGCAAAGAAACGTCAAGGCTACCGTTCACAAAGAGAGAAGGCTCTCAATCGTGTCACGACCACAACAACGAATAACAGGAAGAAAAAACAGGTAAGTAAGTTCGTACAACCTATGCACGCTCTGTTACTAGAAGGTAATGAACACAGATTGAAGTTCCCTCTGTACGCACAGGCCAAGTTAGACGGGTTTCGCGGGATGGCGAGACGTGATCCCAAGACCAAGAAGATACAGATCACATCACAACGTGGTTTACCGTTTCCTCATCTTGACGTGATCAAGAAACAGTTAGACAGCTTCCCCCTGTTAAAGAAAAGTGGTGTTTACCTAGATGGTGAGATCTACCTCCACCATAAGTCGATCTTCGACCTGAAACGCATTCTTGGTAGAAAGTTCATCAACTCACCAGAGATAGCCAATCTAGAGGCGGAGATTAGATTCGTCATCTTCGACTGGTTTGACGAGTCTGATATCGAGCGACCGTTTAAGCAGAGATGGCAACAGTTGGAGAGAGCGATGCGTGAGTGGAAGGTTCCTGTGAAAGATCGTCGTGTTCTCTTGGACTACACAGTCATTATTAAGAACCAGAAAGAGTTAGAGAGAAAGAGAGACTGGTTACTCAAGAACGACTATGAGGGTATCGTCGTGCGACATTTCGAGGGTGCTTACCGTCCTGGTAAGAGATCACCACACGTGTTCCGCTCAAAAGAGTTCAAGAAGTCTGTCTTTAAGATTGTCGGTGCTATTGAGGGTCGCGGTGATGACAAAGGTACTGTTGTCTGGGTGATGGAGTGTCTGAATGACAAGAAGAAAAGCTTTCTGGCTCGTCCTATGGGCACTCGTGAGGAGCGTAAGGAGTGGTTCAAGAACAAGAAGAAATATATCGGACAGTATCTTGAGGTGAAGTACATGGCTCTGGATCCGAAGACAGGTTGTGTGTCTCGTTTCCCTGTGGGGATGAGATTCGTGCCTAAACCTTGATTTTCTGTGGTAAAGTAAGATGGACTACTTACGGTCGTTTCTTATTGGCACAACAGGTCTTGTCACGTTTAATCATGTAGCCTCTTTGGCATTAGCAGATAAGAGTTACTATGATTTCTCCTTCAAGGCCTACAGCTCTTTCATAGCTCCTGTGTTTTACGGGGTTATGGCGATGTTAGCAACCTATCTGAGGAAGTCCAGAGATTTATCTCTCAGACAAAGTCTTGCTGTTACATCTTTAATAGCTTACGTTTTTATCATATGCTTTAGCTACTTCTACTCAAGACAACATTACAAACCTTACAAAAACTTCACAAGAAATCAATGGTTGCGCTACATGATTGATCAGGGAATGCGATACATGATTAACTTCAACGTGATTATCTACCTACTGGAGTACTACTTCAAGATATATCCTGTGAAGATGTTTGTCATTGGAAGCTCGATGGCTTCCTATCTGATAACTTATCTGAAAGTCATGTGGTTAGATAACAAAGGAAAACTTAAATATGATTATCGCACTTTCGCTGTTGGTGAACCCTTTATTCAAGGGATTGATCTCACTGTATTCATGTATGTTTTCAACAAGATACTAAGATATAGTACTAAACAATCTCTGAGTATCTGGGCAGTTGGTAGCTCTTTTATTTGGTTAGTTCTAGCTTTATTACTTGGAACATACAAATACGGTTTTCTTGAATGGATCATCGCATTTACTCGTGTGTTTCTCACAGGTGTTTTCAAAGCGTTCATATTTTACTACCTGTTGAAACACCTGTAAGCTAACGCCAATCGGAAGGGTCGTCTCTTAGTTGTATCCTTCCGTCACGAATACCCAAAAGAACCTGTTGCTCAAACGCGATCGTGTAAGCGTCATTAGCAGGGTTGTGATCATGATTCTTGCGCATTTCAGGCACGTCATACAGCTCGTTGATGCGCTTTCCCAGACCCCAGTTATTCTTGAAAGACGGGTCAACACCCATGAGCAGGCCTCTCTGCTCCGAGTGAGTCTCCCAAAACGACTTGTACTTCTGGGGTCTACTAGCCGTGTAAGGTATTGGTAGACCCGAGGTGTGCTGACAGATCAACTCGTTGAGAAACCCTCCGTCGTAAACGTTGTTGTCCGCCACCAGCTCCAGGGTACACTTGTTCTCCACCGCGTACTTCTCCCAGTTAGCACGAAACTGCTGGAAATGCTCAATCATCTCTCTTTGACGCTCCGTCTTACCCAAAGGACCCTTGTACTCCAGTATGTTCAAGGTCTCCCCCTGCTTCGACCAGAACTCGTTCCAGCATCTCTGCTCAAACACCGTAGGTGTAAGATGAGTCTTGGGAAAGTAACCGGGAAGAAAGATGTACTCGAGCTCCTTAAAATCGGAGTCGACCACAGACGCGCCGATGCCGATGGTCTCGTGCTCGGCACGACCACCAGAACGTTCTATATCAAAAGCGAGGACGAGGGTGTTGGACATGATTATGTTAACGTCTGTAGATATGCTTAAGTAACAAATTGATAAAATTAGAGGTTACTCTTTACGACAATTACAAGACGTTAAACCCCTGTAGGTTTAGTAATACTGATCCCAGCGATCAGAGTACTCAGGTGACTTGGTGGGATCAGGCCATGGACCTGCGCGGTAGTCAGGAGGTGGATTATAAATGGTAGGACCGACCTGGTGATACTGCGCCTCTGAGATCAACTTGATATCATCAATAATCTTCTGAAGAACTTTCTGAAGAATATTCAGGTTGACCTGCCATCTAAAGTCTCCGACTGTTGTTGAAGGTAACGAATGTATCATGGAATGCATGTAGTTCATCGTGTTTCTCTGTAACTCCTCCGCTATATCGATCACTTGATTAGGTAGAACAACACCTATCTTGGACGATTCGTAAACACGTATCAGCTGGTTAGCAGAGATTAGAGCGTCCTTGAAGTTCTTACGGTCAAAACGTGCGAACACGTACAGCTTGGCGAAACACTCCACAAGGGCTGGATTCCGATGTAATAAGGATCGTGCGGACTTGTCGAAAAAGTTACGCTTTCTCTGCATCGTTCTCGCTAGTCTGGTGGACTTTTTCTTGTACGTGTCCACCTTTTTTGTCTCGTGGAACTTCTTATAGGAAAACCAGAGTGATCCTAAAATAGCTCCGAGAACAATAGCTGTAAACGCCGTCCCGGTCGTACTCACGCGCAGGTACAGAGCAGCGGAGACGATACCTAGCATCGCACTCTCAAAGATCATCTGATCTGTCGCTGTGTCGCTTTGTGAAAAATACTCCCAGACGGACTTTCTCTCAAAATCTCCGTGAAGAAAGTCCGAGAGAACTCCTCGTAGGACAGAGGGTTGCTGGAGGAAAAACTCAAGAGCCATTGTCCGAACCCGACTTACTTTTGACTAGATTATTACGAACTTAAGAAAACAACCATGAAGATCGCGGATAGAAACACCAGAAAGACACCGAAGTACATCAGACGTTCCTGTTGTAGAAAGATCATCGCAAACCGATTCGCAGACTGCATGTACGTCATATCTTCACGTTTCTCTTTCTCCTCTGGAGAGAAGAACTTGAGTACGTCAACAAAGATCGCGACAACTGCCAGAACCATGTTACGAGCGATCTCCTCGAGAGAAAGGTTGTAGAATCGACGAGACTCCGCCATATGCTTCAGATCGAAGTTAGCTTGTCTCGAGAACTCTTGTAACTTGTCACGTTCCTTCATTAGCATAATACGTTCGTAGTCGCTCAGAGAGAACAAAGTGTTCCGATTAAGCACAGCTATGTTTCTGTTGGACTCATCTAATGGCGAGTCAGGAACAGACTGATTAGTACGTAGACCTGCCTCTGATCTTGGAACGTTCGGGAGAGATGCTGGATCAGGTGCCACAATAGATCCAGCTGTTCCACCAAAAGCTTGTGGTGTTCCTTCCTCCCAAGGGTTCAGCTCTCTGGGCACAATAGCTCCAGGGATATCCTCCCAAGGGTTATCTTTGTTCGCTATAGGACGTCTCTGTACAGGAAGATCGTAGTTTCGTGAGGGCATGCTCGGCAAAGGTCTTATATTGTCACCATTTCTCTCGGTCGGATCTTTGTACTGAGAGTTTCTTAGAGACATTGGCATAGCAGAGGTGTTAACAGAGTCAGGGTTCTGACCCCTACGCAACTTATGTAAATTAGCAGGGATATTTCCTCGTGCGGCGTCTGTCGCTTGTCGTGGGGGTACAGCCATATTCATGGTTAAAATCTAGACCCTATACTATAACGGGACGAAATGTCACAGCCTAGCACAGCTAACGGCACGGCGGCCTATTGTGGTTTCCCAAATGCTTACTATCAGAACATTGATCGATCACACCCTGCGCCGACCCAACAAGGTCCTCCTCCTGGTCTGCAAAAGCCAAGTCAGAACTACGGTCCCGACGGATGTCTCCAGTCATCGGTAGCTCCTTGTGTATGCGGGCCTAAGATCTGCTGGACTTGTCCTAACCCGAACTACGAGAAGAACTGGACAGAGCAGGATAAGGCGAAGGGAGTGGATCAGGTTCGTAAGAACATTTACTACGGGGGTGTTATCTGTGATTTCAAACCAAGATCGGAGATCAACGACAGATTCTGTAACAGAATGTTCCTGAACTCTCCTGCTCGTCCTCCTTTTGATTACGCGTCCGCCACGGAGGTTGAGTTTTACCTTCGTCACGGAGAGTCGTCAGGATGTTCGCCTTTTTGGAGATTCAGGTACGACCAACAGCCATCCACACTGGGAGGTTCTGGTCAGTACCAAAGAGTTGGTCCTGCGCCTTTTCAGAGTAATTAAGTGTGTCAATTACATGCGTTCGTGCTCACATTCAGTAGTAAGTAAAGAGAAATCAGTGTTTGTAACGAGACAAGTGCTCTTGATGTCGTGGAGATCGGAATAATATCCCCGACAGAGTTCACACACTGGATCATGGTGGAGAAGTAAAGAAGTGACGGGAACGTCAGATCCGTAACAGATCGAGGCGCCCATCCCCTTGTCTTTCTTACGTCTGTAGTGTCATCATTGTAGAAATGTTTAGGACCCAACCACCAGTAGATAACAGCGAAAACAATGATTGATGATAAGAATATTCTAAACGCATGTTTCAGATTAATGAATCCAAGGAACTTAGGGCGATTTTTCATCTTCCTTAATACCTTACTAAACAAAATCATCCTCTCCGAATGTTAGATAACCGAGAATTTCCCGCGATACTACTCACAAGAACAGCGCTTCCTGTGCCCAACAAGAGGAACATGGAGATCATAATCTGTAAACAGACAAATAACCTACACAGTCGTGTCGCAGGAACAATATCACCGTATCCTAACAAGCTCTGTGTGACTATAGCGAAGTAGACATAGTCGACAAACTTGTTTCCACGAATTTTAAACTGTTGTCCACCTTCCGGAGTCCACACAAACTTCCCCATGTTATCCACAAAGTGCTCGGGTCCGATCATCCAGTAAAGCACGGAAAACACAAGAATAGAGACGAAGAACACTTTCGGAGAGTGTTTCAACTCCACAACTCCTAAAAACTTCGGAGGAAATGTCATTGTGGTTACCACTTTACTTTTGGGACGAAAATCTTCTTAAAAGTAAGGTACGTCTTCATGAATCTTTACGAGAAGTACGTTTTTGGTGTAGTCGTAGTGATAGTTCTGATAAACGCTTTTCTGTATAATCACAGGAAATCTCTTAATCAGACAGTACATCGAGTGTTCAAAAAGGACAAGGCACAAGGCACCTTACTGTTCATTATTATTAGTTCTGTAGTGACTCTGTTTCTCGCACCAACAACACCTTTTAACATTCTAGCTCTCTATCTTTACGAGCCAGTAAGAGCTTTCATCATTGTCATGATATTTCATCTTATCTCCGGTGTTATCGCTTTCTACATAGCACGTAGTTACGAGCCAGAGGCTTTGAAGAGAAGATTAGAAGATATTGAGATCTACAAGTTACTGACAAGCAAGGAAAATCTGAGTTTCCTCGAGTGGACGCTTCTTTGTTTTCTCACAAGAGCCTCTATGAACTTCCCGTTCTCTGTGCTTTCTTACGCGTGGGGATTTACCAAGATCCCGTTTGAGGCTTACCTAATAGGAACCCTGGGTGGTGTCATCATACCTGTTCTGCTGGAGCTTTACTTGTTACACAACATGGGAGAGATGTTAGAGGGTAAAGGCACGAAACATATCGTCATCTCTATCTTGATCACAGTTATCACGATATACGTAATGGCTCGAATTATTGACTCTCATCTGAAAAAACAAAAGCACCTACACCCGAATAAACTTATCAAGGGCACCAACAGTGCCTCTAAACGTAAGATGAGCGAAGTTCTTGTGCCCACCACCTGATCCTTTCACAATTCTCTTCAATTTGTCAACTATTCTGTTCATCTCGACCGCCCCAGGACGATTCATATGGTCGTTCGCGAAAGACATATCAAACTGACGTGATGTATAGTTGTAAAACCAAGAGATCGCGAACTGAGCGTTCTGGTTTCTCGCCGCTACATTTTTCAGAACCTGCTTGGTAAGACCAGGTGCTGAAAAGTTCATCACCATGATAGGGTATGACTTCCCATCAAGAGTGAAAGTAGCACGTGCAGCAGTCTGAGAAACCTCCGCCTTAATGTTCTCGCGAATCTCATTCATAATCTGGCCAACAACGACAAGGAAGTTAAGAGCAGCGACGTTACGCCCGTGAAAGAACTCGTACATGTCCTTGAACATTGTCGTCGGATCCCTCTGATACTCCTGCTTCTTCTGGTTCTTCACGAATCTCACAGCCATCACAGTCATGAAGTTATTCACCTCAGGTAACCACTTGTAATGTCCACTAGAGTCCCCGGCATCAACGTACTGTACGTAGTAAGGGACTTTCTCGTCAGGATAGAAGAACTTCCAGACAGCCGCGACAGCGGAGTGCTTGAAACTGGGGCCGTTGTTCTCTGTGGAGAATCGGTAAGGAAGTTGTGAGAGTGATCGGTCTTCAGACCGGTGATCATCGATAGCGACGAAGAAGGATGCTGTATTGTTAATCGCGTCGTAAGTCTGCTTGTTGTAGAAAAGATCTACCATAAGAACGGACTTTCCTTTCAGTCTAGGAAGCAATATCTGTATGTTTCTGGAGACACCCTGAGAACGGTTGTCAGGGTGTGCTCGCAGGAACGTCAGGTTCTTAGACTTCTTCCCACCGTCTGTTAGATACTGCCAAGCGATAAAAGCAGAGACAACACCGTCAGAGTTCGCCTTGTGATAGATAATTGTATCAAACGAGTTCTTTTGTTCCTCTGTGAACCTCTTGGAGAACTGAATGGCGTACTTTAAAGAGGTCTCGTAAGCGTCCTCGTCGGGATACCTGGATAGATCCTTCGCGTGTACTTTAGCGGGGAACAACTTATTGTCACGATTCGTCGCGGCTTGAATAACACGGTTGTAGAACGCTCTGACATCATTGTTCTTACCGAACTGAGCCTTAGCTTCCGATAACTTCTTTTTAGTGTTATTGGACATCGCTCCGATGATGTAGGGTAGATTAAAATCAGAACTTACAGACATTTCTCCATAAGGAATCCCTTCGGTGCTGCTCGGGTTACCTTGTATCCGAGGTTATTGTACAAGGCTATCGCTCCGATATTCTCCACTTCAACGAAGAGAACTAACTTCTCCTTGTTTCTTGACTTCATCTCTTTCTCAACAGCTGCCAGGAGTTTACGAGCGTTTCCTTTCCGACGATCCTTCTCACGTATCGCGACGTTGTAAAGATACGCATCTTTTTCAGCTCTTACTCCTTGTTCTTTCACGTTCCCGAAGTGCTTGCAGTCTGTAGCGTAATCCTTCTCTGTTGGTAAAAGCAGGAACGCCATTCCGATGACTGATCTCTTCCCTTTTGTCGGGAGAATAGCGATGGTGGCGTTTTCAACAAGACCCATCTCGTCGTTAAGCTCACCCGCTTTGATCTCATCAAGATTCTCACAGAGAGTTTCCAGGTACATCGTCTTTACCTGCCGGCGATAGGAAGCAGAGAGTTTATTTGCTTGGATAAACAGCGTTGTCATCGCGTGAGGTTAATAGATTATTTGTTGTGAATAGTATAGCCAGCTGATTGGCCTTAAGCGGATGAGTTTCTTGAAGTTCTCTTTCCCGCGTCTTTTCTATCTACGATCCCATCGTAGAGAGAGAGGTGGTTACGTTTACGCAGACGACCTGTTTAACCCGAGCCAGTGGAGGGACAGTTTAGTAAGCTGGGATGATCTTATTGACAAGTACGTAACTCAGAGAGAGCTGGGTGGTCAAGTGTCTGACAACTCTCTGAGAACAGTGGATCTGTCATCAGATAAAAGAACGACATCTCAGGAGACGTTTCAGACAATGGTAGGAGACCTCATGAGTCATTACGTTAACACACTTATTGGTACTATTATCGTTAACGAGTACGAGCATTACACACCTGTTCGTGGTACCGGTCCTCCTTCGGAGGCAAGAGCTGCCAATATTAACAATGTGGACGCTCTTGTCAAGACAACTGCTGAGTTAACAAGTGATCTCTCCACACTTGGTCGTACTCTTAACGAGAACGCCAGATCTGTTGTCTCTCCTATGAAGATCGAGTACCAAGACCGTTACCTACAAGGTGAGGAGGACACGGAGAATATCTTGGTATCGGAGAATCCCAACTTCCAACAATTTTTGATATTTCCTGAAATGATTGGTGTGGATGTAGCTAAAATCTCCTCTGGTGTCGGATCCGCGGATCGTTACCCAGTTGAGTTTACTGCTGCCTCACTTTTAGGATGGAGATACTCGTCACCACAGGAGAGAACAGTTGGTTGTCCAGGCGATTTAGGATCGATTCTGACTGATATCATCTGGCTGACCATGGCGAAGAACTTTGGGGGAGCAGACAAGTTTAACGCATCATCTCAGACAACACAACAAGGAACAACGCAGAGTACATCTGGAAGTAACATCAAGTATCTTTTCAAGATGGTCGCTCCTTTGTACGACACTCTGGTGACATCAAACCTTATCGGATCTCTGACCGCCCATGACGATGATTTCGGCGCGCTTCCTAGTGAGACGAATCCTACAGATGTTGACAAAGACTCTGATTCAAAGAACTGGAACCCTATGGTTCTGGGTGTGCGCAGGAATCAGGCAAGAGTCCCCGATGCTTACGGGCTGTGGTGTATATACAGAGCTGTTCGTACTCCTTTCTACGACCGTATGGCTGTCGAGCAGGGATCTACCTCTGTCAACGTTGAGGAGTTCTTCCCTTTTAATATCAAACTTACGAGTGACAAATCCAGTTTCTCCTTGGAACCTCGCTCTCTTCCTGGTCAGAAAGAGGGGATCACTCCGATCAAGGAGGCTATCATGAAAAATCTCAAAGTTGCCACAAGACTGTCAGGGTTCGCCACCGTTTCTGACTTTGAGACAGCAATCAACACAGAGAAGAATGTTTCCGGATCAAACTTAGCTGCGAAATCTCTAGATCGTCTTTACAGAAAGTTGGAGGCACAGAACGACACATTTTGGAGAAATCTTATTACTTACGCTGTTGGTAATATCGGGACTAATCTGTTGGCTGCCTCTCAGATTGACTGGAAGAATCTCTCTGAGAAACTCGGAGAACCAGGTCTTTTCGGATCTGCAGAAAGCAAGGTTGTTTTCAATAATCCTGATAATGAACCTATTAATATTAACGATTCCACTCGGACAAGTTTCCGTACAGCCTCTGCTAACTCATACATCTCTCTACAAGCTCTTCTGCGATCTACACTCGGGGCGTCCAGAGGGACAGCGATGGGAGGCACATCCTTACAGGGAAACACCGAGATTAACGTACAGAGATTCGCGGAACAGGTTGTGTACCCAGGTGATGCTAGCGTGATGGAGTCTGTGGCATCATACCTTGATCTTCTCAACTCTGACATCGGAACTCTAGGGTCACGTCTACAGACAGGACTTGAGAACATGTCCTCTAAATACTGGCGCAGAGACGTGCTACGTTGGCTCGAGGTGCTTTTCAAAATATTTAAGTTCAACGACCAGACACCTGGCCAGAGATCCACTGTTGATCAGTCTCGTATGAAACTGATGTTCACACAACTTGAGAGGATTCTGAAGATTCTTTACACGAAGCAACTTGGTACTATGAAGGATATGTTACAGAAAGTGAGTTCTTTAGAGAGACGCATCAAGACTGCGAAAGGTGTTGAGAACAGTGGCATAGAGCGTCAGGCTAAGATGACATCTCTGTTCTCCTCGACAGCAATATGTTACCTGAAGATGCAGATTCTTATCGTTTACTACCTCCTTAGAAAGCTAGAGTTCTCGAAGTACTTGACAGGTCAGACAGCTGTCTACAGCTCAGCGCTTTTCAACTCTAACTCAAGAAAGATGCAGGTTGAGCTCACAACTTGGTTCCGTTCTCAGATATCGGATCTGATGCGTGGTATCACCAACCCGCAGATGGCGCAGACTATTCAGGTATTCTCCAAAGATATCTGCGGTGATCGCCAGGTAGAGACCGCGAGAGAGACATCTGTCGCACAAAGACACATGTCCGATGAGACAACAAACCGTATTGTCTCTGATCCTCGTTTCTGGTTGTTAGCGATGGCGAACCTGAAAGGAAAGGAGGCGTCAACTGTCGCCAACGATCCGGCATCTCTGAAACAACTGTTTATTCCTATCTACGAGAAGGTTGGTGGAAAACGTAGGTTCTATCTGTTTGATCTGATCCCGTTTCTTGTTAAAGGGACGTTCACAGGTGCGATCGGTGGGAAGTCCCCACCTGAGTGGTACTCTGCTCGTGATGTCGCCCAGTCCAAGAACTTCACAAGTGATAATCCAGCATACGTTGTTCTCTCCAACACATCCTCACAACTCACCAACTCTGATGACTGGAGGGCGATCGATATTGTCTGGTTCCAGAACTTGATTAACAAAGCGAAAGCTTTCGCAGATAAGACTCAGAACCCTGACCGTAAGATGTGGGTCATTCGTTTCTCTGTGTACCTACTGCTGTCAGACAGCTCTATTTACCGAGATGTTACTCGTAACAACGGAGCCCCGATCACTAATGATGTTGATATGATGATGCCTCCTGGTGCCACACAAGCTGAGTCTCGTATGAAGCGTACTCTGAAGTCTTTACAGGCAGCATCTGATGAACAGAAACGTTCGATCAACAAGTTCATGACGATGATCTCTAGAGAGATGTTCTCAACAGATCTCTCTAACGCGAAACTTCTGTTTCAGTCAGCGCAGTGAAACTGAGTTAAGAATCTTTCGAGCTATTAATATAGGCGATAACCATTATGTTAGTACGCCGTGCGGCCCCACCAGTAAGTCAGGTGAAAGTGAGTGGGAGAGAAGATCTCCAACTCTCTGGGACCGAGTCACTCATTCCTGGAGAGTTTGAGTCGATGATCGCAAGTAAGATTGTGGGACCTGTTCAGAAAAACCTGAGTATCTACTTCGAGAAGTTAAGAGAGTTAGGGAACCAAGCTGAGATCACAAAGGGTCTAGAACAGATCTCAAAGAACAGAAAGAAAGTACAGGACGCAATTCAGTCTTTGAGAACTATGGAGGCGCAAGAGGGTCTTGCTAGTATTGGTCTGGCTGGGTTCTCCGTGAATCTTAATCTAGAGGGTATTCAGATAAACATAACATCAGGAGAGTCACAACGAGTTTTCTACGACGTTGTACGACGTTACGTTCTTCAGTACACAGGCTCGCAATGGCCACCTCCGATCTCAAAACCACAGTATTTCATCAGAGACAACTCTGAGATGCAGACATGTTGTTTCTTCTGGCCTCTTTACGGTTACATCGCTATGTTGTTCGAGGAGGGGTTTAGTGGAACAATGAATCTCACCGATTTTTTCTCTCTGGAAAGAATGCAGAGATACTGTGAGGATCCACCTTTCAAGCATAAGAAGAAGGATACTGGGTTTCAACCAGGAAGAGCCCCACAAAAAGGTGGCCAAAATGGTGATAGAGGAAATCGAGGTCGTGGTGACCGTGGCCGAGGTCGTGGTAACCGTGGCCGAGGTCGTGGTAATCGTGGGCGTGGTAGAGGTAGAGGTAATCGAGGACAAGGGAGGAATCAGAGATCAAAAGACGATATGCCAAAAGGCTCTGCTGTCGCTAGTTTCGCTAAAGGATGTATTCCTGTAAAGCTGAGAAAGGCGAAAACGGCGTTACAAAGACATATTGTTAACTGGAAGCTACGTGACAAGGAGACGCCTGTTCCTGAGTTTTTCGCGATGAACATGATTGTGAGTAACTACGTGAAGAATCTTTCAGCAACACAACTTCTTATTGGTGGAAAGACCGTGGAGGACTTCGTGAAAGATGAGGCGCCATCTGGTGTCACTCCCGTTCCGCTTCGTCCCGAGGATGAGAGCAAATCTCAGTTACAGAAAGAACAGATTCAGTACGGCAAGTACAAGGCGTACATCGCTGACGACCTTGCGGTTATTCTCGATCCTATGCTAGAGGTTTACTACACGTACAAAGAGCTGAAGACATGGTTCGGTAACGCTAAAGGAAAATCTTGGAAACAGAAAAAACCCGGACAACAAGGATTTGTTCTTCGTGTCGCGAAACCCCAACAACAGTCAGGTGGAAAAAAACCGAAGAAGAAGAAAGGAAAAGGTCGGGGTCAAGACCAAGGGCAGAGTCAAGGAAATTTTGACAATCCAGTCTCTGTGATTAATCACGCGATCGAGCAGTTCCGTATTCATTACCAACTGCTCTCACCGATGTTCGCTCTTACAGAGAGCACATTAGAGGGTGTTAGGCGTAGATTCCTTAAGCTTTTGCTAGTCATTTTCCTACAACTAGAGAAAGTTTACAAGAATATTCAGGAGAAAGCAGTGGTAAATGTTCAAAAATCTGCTGAGGAAAGAGAAATTAAATCTAAAGTACAGGATCTCTTCATCAAGTTGAATAGTGCAATTGAGCAGGAGACTGACCCAGAGAAACGTGAAAAACTTCTGCGTTTAAGGGATGTGGCAAAGGTAAAGTTCGGTAATTTCCTCTCTGTCCAATCCCCTTCTTCTTAAAACGTGGATTAATGACGTCTGTACACCCCCTTCTTAGCATAGCGAACGCGAGTGCTTTTGGATCTTCTAGTCCTGCCATGCTCATGCGACGCTCTATTACGTCGGTTTCGCGAATGACTTGATCGATGGAGAAGATTTGATCTTTTTTTTTACTTGGTTCAGATGACACAAGGTCGTTCTCGTCAGCAGACAAAGATATATGTGGGGACGATCTCTGAGCATGGTGATCTTCGGTAAATCTAACTTGAAGATATTGTTTAGGTTCTCCTGAGTCTGACTCAGAGTCAGAAGGACTTAACGGACGTATGATATCAAGTTTCGCCTTTGTTATGAGATCTTTTTGTATATTCTGGAGGCGCTCATTATCTCTTTTGGAGAGTCTACGACAGGCTCTGGATACGGTGTTCTTACGTAAGTAAACCTCAGGTGAGAGATCCGCGAATCGAAGATCAACCTGATGTTTTCCGGGTCTGCCCGAGCTCTCTACCTCACTACTACCTGTCATCTCCATCATCTTCTGGAAACTCTGTGTCTTCTCCTCGAGATCTTTCGTGTCTGATGATATATCAATACTTGTTGTGTTCTCGTTAGATGTCACACTGTCATACGTGTTCTCCAAAAGATCATTCATGTCATCAGGGTAAGTATCATCACCACAGTAACCAACCAACTGTCGCACATCCATGAATGGTGACTCAGAGAAAATACTAGGTGTAAGTTGGCGATTTGGGAGATTTAGAGAGTCTTTTTTTTCATCAACATTCACAGCTAACTCGTCCACATTTTCTCTAGCTTTATCAGGCTCATTTGTCACGTCCTTTGTCACCTGAGCAGATTGATTAGGCTCTTTCATGCTGTGATGACCATTGTTGTTATCATTCCCATCATTTCCATTATTATCCTTTCCGTCATTCTCTTCTCCTTGATCATCGATCTTTTTTTCATTATCAATAAACTTTCTTGATTTTCTCAACCACGGATGATGAAAGAAGTTTTCCCATGTGATTCTCTTTTGTGGATCAGCGATGAGAAGATTGCGCAGAAGATCTAAACACTCTTCTGATATCTCAGTGTTTTTAGGTTTTGAGTCTGGGGGTAACTTGATATCAACATTTTCTCTTACATACGCAACAAGATCCGAGAAGTTTCGGATTGTCTTAAAGGGGTGATGCCCGAAAAGAAACTCAAACAGAACAATACCGATTGACCATAAATCTGATCTTTTGTTGTAACTTCCTGAAAGAAGAATCTCAGGAGCCATGTACAAAGGTGATCCACAAAGCCTGCGAAAAGTACCTTTCATGTTCATCGTGGCCAGTCCGAAATCAGAGACTTTCAGGTTGTAGTTCTTTGATAACAGAAGATTCTGCGGTTTAATATCTCGGTGGTATATTCGATGTTGAATCAGATATTTGAGAGCACTACAAAGCTGGCGCATGATTCGTCTCGCGTGAGTCTCCTCCATGTAACCACCTCTTCCCAGGAATGTTTTCATGCTTCCACGTGGACAGTACTCTAAAAAAAGATAGATGTCATTCTTACGGTTATCAAAGTAAACGTCGTAAAGTCTAACAATGTTAGGATGCTTTATCCTTTGTAAAAGTTCCATCTCTCTATGAGCTCTACGGCGGACTCTAGGATTATTAGGTGGTATCTCAAACTTTTTCACTGCTACCTTCACCTTTTTCTTACGATGGTATCCTAGATAGACAGTCGCTGATGACCCTCTACCTAGTCTCTGATCTGTAACAATAAAGTTCTTGATCACTGTCACGTTAGTATCATCCCCGTTAAGAACTGATAATTCTCGTGACATTACAGGATCTGTCTGTGAACGATCTCTTGTCTCCATTCTCAATGATCCCTTTTGTTAGAGAGCGAGGTTTTCTTTTTAGAGATTTTCCCCTTTCTCCTTCCCCTTTTTCCACCCTTTTTTCCACCTTTCCTTGGTTTATTAGAGACAGTGCCTTGAGTAGGATCAAAACAGAAATACCCACATGACTTGTCATAAACGTGAGAGTTCGACTCTCTCTTCGCCTTATCAGGTCTCAGAATGAGTCTTCCATCAAAGTTCTCCATTCTCGCCTTAGTAGATCCAGGCTTATGTGACCATATCCCTGTGTCATCTAGCCTGTAGAAGTGGTAATCAGGGTTGTCCGATGTATCCACTGTGGCGTATCCTTTGCGATAACCAGGGGGGCACTTCCCGGAGAAAGTAGAGGGTATGACAGATGGGTTATCGGATTTTACTCTCTCCATGAGTTTATCACAGCTACGGATGTCATCATCACTCATGTGTAAGTACCCCGAGTGATACCCTGGTTGGGGCTTCTTGGCGAAGCTCTCGTTAATGATGTCCATTACGTAAGCATAGCAGTTATGGGTCTTACGAATCTTCCTCTTGTTATTCCATCTCTCAGGGTCGTACGCAGGCTCGCTTCCCGTTAGAGGCGAAAAAATCGCTCGGCGAGCTTGTGAGCCTTCATGAAAGTTCCACACGTGCATTGAAGGTCTACTATACCCTGAACGGGAAAAATGATCCGTACGTTCCACGCTTTCTGATTAACCATCAATGGAAAAAGATGTGATGGAGACAGATCAAGGGGCTCAGGGCAGGCAGATCCTGTTTCTGAAAAGCCAGGTCGCCTTTCTGGGAGAGAAGTTACACGCCTTAGAAAAATCGACTACGTCCCCCCTTTATCATCTGCTACCTGTCCGTGTTTTCGATCTTTGTCTGATCGATGGTCAGAAGAAAAAACAGGCTACGTATCAGCTTGCTGTTTTGAGAACTTGTAAGGACACCAGGACGAACGTGATCAAAGTATCCCGAGACGTCCTCCGACAGATCGCAGACTCAGAGGAGATCACGATCGACGACTTTGTGATGACGGAGAGATTGGCCGAGAGACGGCTTAGTGAGAAAAGATGGGTCTGGAGGTTGATCTAGTCCATCTAAAATCTCTACATAGTTTAATATGACGACAACCACGGTTAAGTTCAAAGAGGAGGTTATTGTCGTTGACGTCAAGGGGTCTTGTAAAGAGGGGAGAATTCATGGGGAGAACACGATCAAGCGATGTCTAACCCCTAGACGTAAGCTAAAAAGGAGGGCTTCACTGTCCTACACAACAGAGCAGGCTCACGCAGTGGCGAAACGTATGGAGAAAGAGATCCGGAATAACCAGTTACTATCCGAAAGGGTGAAGGCGGAGATCCACGCTGATCAGCTTCTGGTGAGACAGAAATTGTTTAAGTACGTGGCTCGTGTCTACAGACTCTCTAATCAAGCTCTCGTACTTTTACAAAAACGTCTTCTGATTAATGAGAGGAACTTTAAGAACAAGAGCGTTCCCCGATTCCTGCCTTATTAACACCGTAAAATTGATCAGGCGTATTACGTTTTTTCTTGTTTACAAGAACAACAAAGTGTCTAAGTCAAGATGGCTAAGGAAACTTGTGGAGCTGCTGTACCATGTACGGTGAAGGCTGCTCAGGCGGCTGCACTAGAGAGGTCTCATGGAGACGCAAAGCAACAGAAGTCCGATGTTTTGTACTATCTCATGACAGAGACGTACACCAAAGGCGATAAGCAGAAGACACGCAAGAAGGCGTTCAAGGGCTGTAGCAAACAGATCTCGGACAACGGCTTGTGTATCGATCACACTCGACAAGCCTCAAAAGGGAAGACTCCCGTTCTGAGGCTACAAGCGATGATTGACAAAGGCAAGATTCGATGTGTGAATCCACCTAAGGTGGAGAAAGTGATTGTTTGCCCCAAGGTACAGAAAACTGTCCCTTCGGTGAAACAACCGCTACAAGTACGAACGTCTCTAAAGTCTCGTGTTGAGATGAAGGAGATTCTCGACAATGCTGAGTCAGAGAACGACGCAGATCAGTCAAGCTCAGGCTCCGAGAGCGAGTCCAGCAGTGACTCAGGATCAGGCTCTGAGAGCGAGTCCAGCAGTGACTCAGGTTCAGGCTCCGAGAGCGAGTCCAGCAGTGACTCAGGATCGGAAGAAGACAGTGGCACTAGTGCCAATGAGTCTGAGACCGACAATGAACCTCGTGCTATCAAGGTGAAAAAGAAGGAACCTCCCAAGAAGCAACCCGCTCCTAAGCGAGGTCCCATCTTCAAAAAGAAGATATCAAGACCACCGAAGAAGAAGGTTGTTCCTAAGTGTGTTAGGGATTATCTAAGGACTGCCTGTGGTGGCAAGCCGGAACAACGGTGTGAGAAGTGCGATCGTCATTTCTGTCTGAATCATTGGCAGGAGAAGGATTACGCGTACTTCTGTAAGAAGTATCAGATCGAACTCTGTCACCTTTGTAAGAAGGAGCATTTCGCTGAGAACCCAGACGCTAGACCAAAGGTTGAACCTGAGGTTGACTCTGGTGACACCAGCAGTAGTGCTGACTCTTCTAGTGAGAGTGAAGCCACTGAATCTGGCTCTGAATCCGAAAGCGAAAGTGGTAGTGAGTCCGAAACCACTGACTCTGATAACGGCTCGGGATCTGAGGAGGAGACTGAGTCAGAGGAGGATGATGGGGACACCACTCCTGCTGTTCTCAAGATGTTGGACGGAAAGCAACATGAGGAGAAGATGAATCAGCTTATCGAGAAGAAGATGAAGGCTCTACCATCTCAACTCACAGATTGTGTTCGCATCTACGTGAGCAAGGACTGTGAGGTGGAGAGGTCACAACCTCTACTTCTTCATGACAAGACAGGTCTGGTTATGATGACTCATGATAAGACTCAGTATCAGGCTTCCGAGGTGAAGGCCTACCCGATCGGAGTGATGATGAGGGTTGAACACACGAAAGCACCGATCATTTACGACGGAGCGTTTTACGCCGTTGTGCGAACGTGGAAACACGAGGGGCGTTACCTACAAAGGTGTGTACTTTCTCGTCAGCTTTACTACCCGAACTCTGAAAACCAGTGGGTGTACGTAGGAGAGTACGAGCATCCACGTAAGGGAAACCCCGTGACAGTCAACTGGGCTGATATTCTTGTCTAACGATCTAGGGCTAATCACCTATCATAATTTCTAGCAAAAGGTAATAAGGACTTAGTCATAAGCGATTATGAGCATTCCTATTCTTACAGAGTTCGAGTCTATTCAGGATACCAGCCTTTTAGGTTTCCGAGAGTCTCTACAAACTGGTAGATTAGGTCTGGGATGGAGTGAGCCTTTCACAATTCCAGACACTTTCGGTATCAAGGCAAGAGGTGGCGCTATCTTCGAACAGGGTCTTGTGGTCGGGTTCGCCGATCCTGTGATTCCTGGAGCGATTAGATACGACATCACGAAGAACGCTCTTGAGCTAAGAACACCAACTACGTGGGAACGTCTGGCATCCTTCCCAGTAACAAGAGCTACGGAGAACGCGATTGTGACCTTTGGTGCTGACGGAGGTCTACAAGCGAGCAACGCGATTCTGGACGGAGGAGATCTGAGCGGGTTAAACACCGTGGAGACAAAGGCGGTAGTACCACCGACTGGTCAGGCACTACAATTAGACAATATTCAATGGCCGACAGGCACAGGTGTCGCTGGTGATCTTCTACGATTCACAGCTCCTGGAGTTCTCTCTATCGTGCCGTCGACACCTGGTGCTGATCTTGTCTTTGACGGATCAAGCGGTGGTTGGACAGGTGATCGACTTCTGGTTACAGCACCCACCGTTGACTCCATGTTTCTCTCTCAGCTCTCTGTAAACGCTAGCGGAGATCTTAGCACACCTGGTGACATTGGCGCTACGAACGTGAACGCCACCGATGTTAACAGTACGAATCTAACCGCAACTGAAACAGTTTCTGGAAACACAGGATCATTCCAACATATTTTCGGAGTAACTGGTGACATAGATTACGTGACAGGCGAGACAGGTAGCTTTAATTTCGTCTCTGGTGATACCGGAGATTTTGGTTATTTGTGTAGTGTTACAGGAAAGTTTGACACAGTAATTCCACCAGCTGGATCTCAGTTACAGCTGGGAGACGCTCTTTTAAGATTTCCGAACACCGATGGTACAACTGGTCAGTTTATAACAACGGATGGTTCAGGTAATCTTTCTTTTTCCAATGACTCTGGTCAGGGTATCTCTTTTAACACAGCTGGTGGTATGTGGACAGGTGGAAGACTTTTGAAAACAACAAACACACCAGATGAGGAGGTTCTAACAAGCATTAACGTCTCTGACAATACTCTAAGCAACCTCTCTAATGTGGTAAGCGTAGGTGTAAGCACGAACGCTCTGAAGGCAGACACAGCCAACCAGATAAGTATTGACGACGACACAGTTATAAACGATAAGACTCTAGAGGTAACAACGTATGGATTACCGTTTTCTTTCCAACAGACCACAACTAACAGTTTTGAGACAGGAGCTGGGTACGTTATCCCATCATCACAGTTTCAACAAGATGTTTTAGGACAAACTTTTACAGCACCTGCCACGGGCTTTGTAAGATACATGACGGTTGGTGTACGTACACCTGTTAGTAACAACGGAACATTTGGTGTGGCTATTTACGAGTTGACAGCAGGTCTAAACTCTCCGTTAAATAATGGTGTCACAGCGACATTTCTTGGAGAGTCTGTTGTTGAAGATGTTGTATCTAATACAACAATTGACGTTTCTTTTCTTTTCTCAACACCTGTACAACTCACTTCTGGTAATAATTACGCTTTAATATTCTCAACACAACCTGTTCCGATAGGTGAGACTGTTCCTGAGTTTCAGACTTTTAACTCCGCTCCTGTCGGATCTTTAGGAACCGTAAATAGATATATTGGGATTGGTGTCACACCTCAGACATATCTCTTGAAGTTCTCTATGCCAATTCAGACGACAGATCGCACAATTCGTTTTCTCTTTGGTGGAACACCAGCAAATACAGCTGACCCAGCAGGAGTTGTCGGAGATTTCACTTATGACGCTAATTACATGTATCTTAAAACAAGTTCTGGGTGGGGAAGAGTAGCTCTAGATTATGCATTCTAATTTTCCTAGCAAGTATATATCACTGATTCGTAAGTGATCATGGGAGCAGCACAAGCAACCTTAGCTAACGCCACACAGGCTGTTACCGGTGATACTGGGAACGAGTCAAGCAACTCTAACTCCAATGCTAACACCAAAGCTCTGAACAGTCTTCCTCCCCCAAAGGACGAGACAGAGGCTATCGCACGCACCCTTCTTCTTTTGTCATCGAAGTTGTACAAGGAGTATCATCCTAAACTCAATGACGTGAAACTCTGTCAACATATCTCTATCGCTCTGGCGAATAAACTGGACGCTTTCGACACAATTAAGCTGAAAGGTCTTGTGACTCGTCAAGGTCGTAAGGAGGTCACTCTCAAACCTGTTTTTGTAGCGAGCACGAACAATCCTAATATTCGTTTCGAGGTTGACGGCACCTTAGACAAACTTCCTGATTTCTTTTACAACCAGTACGTGAGTGTTCCTGAGGGTCTGGACAAGAGAGGGAAAACGATGTCTGTTCCTTACATCGCGAAGTTTATCGGGGATCTTCTCATGGCAGACAAGCCTCTCAAGAACGCAAGCAGACAAGGAAGACCAAGACAGTCTGGTGGCGACGATCCCACATCTACACTAAGTAACGCTTTTGGTGAGTTTAAAAAGGCTTTTGATCAGGTACAAGGAAACAAGCAGGCACAACGTGCGAACATTAATAAGCCCGCTAACCGTGGTCAGAATCAGAGAAACCAAAAGAATCGTCGTAACGCACGTAATGTGCCTAAAGAGCCTAAAGAGCCTAAAGAGCTTATGGAAAAACCAGAATCACCAAAGGAGGAGAGAGCCCAGGAAAAGGCTGAGGAGGACGCACGTAAAGTTGTTCTGGAGAATGTTCGTAAGAATATTCGTGAGGCAGGGGATCAGGTGAACAATAAGGCGAGGAATGTGAAGCCTAAACCTGTGGAGGCACCACCTGGACAGAAACCTGAACAGAAACCCGAACCTAAGCCAGAGCCCAAGAACAACCGTAAGAATAACCGCAAGGGGATGTCTAAGGAGCAACTATGTAGGTACATCGCACATCATTATATGGTGCGCGCAAACCTTGTCGCTGCTATCGCCTCAGCACTTCCTCTGTCTAACGCTCGACCTGGCTTCTGTATGTCTCGTGTGAACGCTCTGGAGAGAGGACAGCTTTGTCTGCCTCCGGATTACGAGTCTCTTTACTCGATGCCACCCTCACAGGCATCCAAGAAGCTAGCACCTTACATCCGTAACTTCTCCCAGTCACGATGTGACGAGGCGAGAGGTTTCTACAAGAGATACGGAGAGGCGAAGATGAAGGAGATTCAGGCAGGAAATACCAATCTTCAGCAAAGCTACACCAAACTGGTACAGGCTATGAAAACTAGGTATATGAACTCTCTGAAACTCCTTAAAGAGATTCTTGAGGAACTACTTAACAACGCTAATCTGACTAACCAAGATCTCAAAGTTTTGTCTATCAAAACAAAAGAGACTCTGGACTCGATGTACGCGGATTGTCAGTACGATTACGTTCTTGGTGTGATCACTCTTCTACAGATTGATTACCAACTACCTCGTATGACACCCGACTCACAAAATAATCTTGTTAACGCACTTGATGATCGTGCCAAGTAGAACTAATCACGTCCTAGCGATAATCTTAGCGACAGGAGTGTTGCTCGGCATAGGCTCGTTCGGTCTCTCAAAGTCCCACGCGAGATCACCTGGTAAAGTGATAACACTCTCTGCCAATTTTAGTCCGTAAACAATACTCTCCACACCCTCAACAACCATACACCCTAACTGGTCAATAACATTACCGAAACTACCACTCGAACTTAACGAACAACCACCACCTGATTGTTCTAACTCGTCTGCGACACGCTCTCGCACACGTTTTAGAAGAAGTTGGGTCTTCTTTCTCGACATCTCACCAACGTGTATACTTTAACAGACATTTTACTGTCTCACCATGTGCGTACCGTCCTCCGCTATCTCGATGGAGATAGCACGAGTCATCCACGCCTTCACGTCCTGAATGTGGGAAACAGTCAGAATGTACTCGTTGTGCTCCAAGAGAGCAGCCAGAAGAAACCGTAATCTACCACGAGCACCCTCATCTAGACAAGACCATCCCTCGTCACACACCATGAAATTAGGCTTGGACACGTTCGACAGAACCTGAAACGCGACTCGGAAAGCTAACTCTACAAGGAACTTCTCCGAACCACATAGCATCTTCGCGTTGAGTCCTGATGTCTTCGGAGGATTCTTCACACGAATCACTGTCTCCTTTCCCTCGTTCTTCAGACGAACACGCATCTTCGAGTATTGTGAAAGCACCTCATTTACAGTCTCCTCCATCTGTTTCGTGATTCTCTTCAGCAATAAAGCGGGAATACCGTTGTGATGAGTCATAGATACCAGAAGCGAGAGTAACTCTGTAGAACGCTTTGTTTTTTGTAAATCTCTCTCAGCGTTCTCCAGTTTTCCCAGAGTCTCTCTCAGATTCTTCACAATGAGCGACAACTCGACCTCTGATCTCTGAATCTCTTGGTCTTCTCTACGTGCCTGTCGCAACTCCGTCTCCACCTCATCAATCTGCTTCTGTAACTCAGTGTTACTCTCCTTGATCTCTCTGTTACGAATCTTCACTTTGAGTTTTCTCTCAAGATCCTCAAGCTCACGCTCCAGAACCTTCTGTCTCTCCCGTGCTTCAAGAACAACACGCAAAGATGTCACCCTGGCCTTTACTTCAGGGATCCTCTCTTCTATTTTCTTGTTCTCTGATGACATCCACTCGTAAGTCTCCAGCAAAGATAGCAGGTCAGTCTTGTGCGCCACGAGTTTCCCCAAAGTCTCCTCAGTTCTCTCCTTTGTTGTCAGAAGATTTAACTTCTTCTCCCACACTTGTTGTAGATCTTTCACCTCTTTCTCTAACCCCGCCACCTGTTCTTTCTTCTCTAGAATCTCCTTCTTGATTCTCTCGTTGCGCTCATGTCTCTCCAGACAGTTCTCGTACAACTGCTTTTTCTTACTCGCAGAGAACAACGCACCAGAAATATCATCAGAGAAACTCTTTCTTTTCCTCAGAACCTCCTGAGCTGTAAGAGCGAGTGTAAGAACCTCCAGAGAGTGATTGGACTTCTCTATATCGTCCCTAACGGAGGACTCTGTCGCGATAACTTTTTCCGCTGTGCGCACAAACGGATTCTCACAACAGAACTTACAGTTAGGATCGTACCTGTGAGACTTCAATCGCTCCTTCTTCTCCAAGATATCCTTCAGCTTCTCGTTCGCGACTCTCAGTGTGACCTGTAGAGATCTCTCTCTATCCCTCTCTTGTTGTAGACGTTCCGTGTCCCACAGACCTTCACACCGTAAGGGCTGTTTCGTCTCACGCATAAGATCGTAAATAGCGATGACAGACGGAGTCTCCAGATGTTTCAGCAGAGGTGGATCCTCGAAGTGTCCGAACTGAAGAGCGTTAATCTTTGTGTCAACATCCTTGGACTCCTGGATAAACTCCCCCAATCTCTCGATCTCTTTTCTGATCTTACTAAGTAACTCCTCCTCTGTCTCGTAGGAGAAGTAAGGTTTCAAAGGTGAGAACACGCCGTTCTCGGGTTGAGGAGGTATATCCTTCAGTCTTGTTAACAACTCCTGACGTTTCTCCTCGACAAGCTCCTTGGTGACGTCCTTCATCTCCTCAAGAGTCTCCTCCAGTTTCTCTACATATTTCTCCGCAAACGACGCACCTTTCTCAAAATCAGCCATTTTCTCTTGACACTCTAACAAGCTGATTTTCCGAGTAAACTTACTTGCTTTCGCCTTCTTACCTCGAAGATGTTTCAGTGTTACACGAGCGTTCTCACACCAGTTCAGATGTGTGATGATATCCTGCTCGTATCTGCTAAGATCTTGTACGACAAGTCCTCGCAGAACCTCCTCCATCTTATCCAACTCGTTTTCTATAGAGCTCTCAAAAGGGTGTACCTCCTCGTACTTCTGTAAAGTTTGTAAAGCCTTTAGCTCCGCGGTCTCTTGTTCTTTCGCCTTCGCCTCTTTCCTTCTGAGCAACTCGTCCGCTGTCTCAAGAGGCTCGTCTGGTAACAATGACGCGACTCTCTTTCTCATCTCTGCTAACACCTCCTCATTCATACGAACTCTCTCGGACGACTGCTCGCGTCTCAGAAGAACCTCCTTCAGCTCCGCGCTCTTCGTTTTCAGTTTTTCAGCAGGTCTCTCCGCGTTAAGAGACTCGAACGTTTTCTCAGCAACCTTCTTCTCTAACACCTTCTCTTTCAGGTCTTTCTTCGCTAGTTTATGGATCTTATCGTAAAGATCAAGACGGAAGATACGACCTGTGAACTCCTTCTGAGACTTCCCGGTCATCAGAAGGAAGTTGTGTACGGAGTTCTGTGCCAGAACAGTTGTGGTCATGAAATCCTCAAAATTTCCTATCATCTTTGTGATAATCGCGTTACCCTCTCTACCAGATCCGTGGTATTGGCGAATATCGTTCTTGTCAATAGTTACCATCATGGAACCGCGCTCGTTCGTACAACATCGAGTGATCCTAAACGTGTCACCACCCTCGACTGTACGGAACTGTAGAGAACAGCGAAGAATACGTTCTTCCACTGTGTTGTCTTGAGCGACGTGTACAAGGTCACCGAAGGAGTAAGTGTCTGACCTTGTACACTTCCCGAAAATAGTGAACAGAAGAATGTCAAAGATAGCGGACTTTCCGGCGTTGTTCGGGGCGACGATGCCGTTGACACCTTTCATCCCGTCAAACTTGATTCGCTGACGTTCCTCGTAACAGAAGATGTTCTCGAACTCTAGATCGATAAGACGCCAGTGAACAACAGGAGGGATATCCTCCTTGATCTTCTCATTAAACCTCTCGTTCACTCTACAGATCTCGTCAAGATCCTCTGTCTTAATCTCCTTAGACTCCGCCTGTAACCACGCCTCCATGTACTCACGTTGTTTCTCCACGCGAAGATCGAAAGACGTTCTAGGACCCTCCTGATACATCGTCTCTGGAAGAAACGCGGTGTGACAATAGGTCTCTTCCACTACAGAGAATCGAGAACGAACCATCTCTTGTACTTTGTTAGCAGGCTCGACAGAGGCACCTGTCTCTTTCACCTCCCAACGAACGTAGAGATTAGAAGGAAGATCTTCCAAAGGAGTCATCAACTTGCCGTCCAGAATGGTCAGAGTGACAAATCTGTAGTCGTTCTCAATAGAGTAATGAGTCACTTTCTTTGTTTTTAGATTCCAGTGTAGAAACCCGTGATCTCTCCAGTCCTCACCATGATTCTTCTGCATCATTGATCCTGCGTACGCGACACGGTGTTCGGTGTCCAGAAACTGCCACTTGTGAATGTCACCAAGAAGGACGTAGTCGTAACCATCAAACTCAGAGACCTTCTTAGAGTTCTTCTGTGAGCCGTAAGTTCCGTTGTAAAGAACGTACTTACCAACACCACCGTGAAACAGAGCGACCTTGTACTCACCGTCCTTCACCTCAAGCTCGGACGCTGGTACGTCTCTGTAGTCAAAGACAGAGGACACACCGAACGTGATATTCTCGTACTTGTACACACCAGTGTGTTTCAGATAGTGTAGGTTTTTCGTGGGGAAGGATCCGTTAGAGACGATCGCGGTAATGTTATCCTCTTTCTGGGAGAAGTTCAGATTCTTATCGTGATTTCCCGCGATAATAAAAGTGGGAGCACGATGTGCCAGCTGAAGAATAAACTCTCTGGCAAGCACGACCTCCTCCGGTGTAATTCTGTTTTTGTTATCAAGAAAGTCACCTGTGATAACGAAGCCTACCTCGGAGAAAGGAACGGTACCGTTCTGATTCTCTTGGTCAACCTTCTGTAAGAATCTGGAGAAAACATCTCTGTACTCGTCGTGACGTTTCTCACAATGAATGTGAATGTCAGATAGATGGTAAAGATGCTCGATGCGTTTACCTGTGTCCGTCAGAGTCACACGCATCAGATCCGGCATTGGCAAAGCTGGCAACTCAGGAATCTCCGGGATCTCGACGCGTTCAACAGATGAGCTCTTACTTTCTGTCTTTGTCTCAGGTTCTCCGTTCTTCAGATTTTTCAGATGCTTCTTTGTTTTCAGATGTTTCTTGTAACCTGTGTTTGACTTGTAAGAAGTGCCACAAATATCACAAGAATACTTACTGTTTGATGGTGAGCTTGACATCTTCCTGATCACTAAATTACCTATGTACCATCTCTTCTTTAAACCGAAATCAAGACAATCCCCGGTAAAAAATCTTGCCAGACCTTATACGTACTCCTAACTTATAGGATGGCAAAAGATCATCACAAGAAGAAAGGGAGATCTGGCTGGGATGTTTTCCTCTACGTGATAGGAGCTATCGTCGCAGTTGTTGTTCTTTTCATGGTCTTTGAGAAGCTCACTGGAGGATCTAGCAACGCGACAGGCCGTAGACACATGGGGAAAACCGCGATGCACGTGATCGCAGCGGTGATGGCGGTAATCATTCTGTTCCTGCTTCTGAGAAATATCTACGATGGGTACGAGAACACAATGGCCGGTGAACCTTGGCTCGTTGAGACAACTAAGAACGCACAGCACATGAAAGTAATTCCGGGAAAAAGTATCCCGCGATCATCTGGTGGACGTTTCGGTCTTGAGTTCTCTTACAGTATGTGGCTTTACATTAATGAGTGGAACTCAGGAAGCTCTCGCTTTGTTGGTGGCATGCACCACGTGCTCCACAAAGGAAGCATGACTGGTGTACCTCTACAATGTCCAGGTATCTGGCTAGAGCGTAACACTAACGTTCTTGTTCTCAAAATGAACACCTTCCACAAGAATCCCTCGAAGCACTGTAAGGGTATGAAGCCGTCTGATGATGACGCTGATGACAGATGCTGGCTGGAGCACTGTAGAATCCCCAACATCCCTGTTCACAAATGGGTACATATCACAGTCTCCGTCATTAACCGTAATGTGGACATCTACGTGAACGGTTTCTTGAAGAAACGCTGCTTACTGAAGGGTCTGCCTTGGCAGAATGACGGTGATATTTACCTGAACGCGTTCAACGGGTTCAACGGGTACATGTCTCGTGTTCGTTACTTTAACTACGCGCTTCCTGTGTGGAAGATCGAACAGGTTGTCGCTCAAGGGCCTTCGGAGGCTCCTTGTACAGACACTGGCGAAAAGCCACCGTATCTAGCTGCTAATTGGTGGCAACAAACACACTATCCTACCTCTGGACCTGGATTGTCTAGCTAGTTACTCTAAGGAAATCCTTCGGAATATATAGCAGAGTGAACAAGGCGTACAATGGATCCGAGAATCTGGGGACCCGGAGCTTGGTTATTTCTTCACTCTATAAGTCTCAATTATCCACATGATCCTACAGAGAGAGATAAGGAGGACATAACTAACTTTTTCACTTTAGTAGGTAGGTTACTACCTTGTTTCTACTGTCGTGATAACTACGCACGACATATCAAAGAGTTCCCGATTCAGACGGGTTCTAAGAAAGATCTCGTATATTGGTTAATCGACATACACAATGATGTTAATAAAGAGTTAGGTAAACCTGTTCTGTCAAGACAAGAGGCGATGGACAAGATTCTGTGTATGTACAGGAAACAACCGCAGAATCCTTACGCGATTCACCAGTTGTACCTAGGCTTTCTTGTGGTTCTTCTCCTTGCGTGTGTCTACGCTTTCACTCGTTGACTCGTCGCACGGAACAGTTAAGTTCTGCGTGCCCGACTCTCTACGGATACGGGCAAGATACTGAGTTGTGTAAACAACCAACTTCTTTCTCTCTTGATAATTCCCACGAATCTTCTGGGAGATCTCGGAGGGCGTCAGCCAGGCGATCGCCGAGACCTCAGCACGTTGATTCTTGTTCTTCGGATTCATCTTCGCCTCAATAGGCTCCTTACAAGTCGCTAAGTAGTAAATATGCTTGTACCGAACACCGTTAGACCCTGTGAAAACCTCTTCCACAGGTTGTACCGGTAACACAGATATTTTACTGGCGTGAATGTCGGTCTCCTCCTGGAACTCACGAAGAGCACACTCCAGGTCAGACTCTTTCGGGTTACGCCGGCCTTTGGGGAATCCCCACTCTGGCTCCTCCCAACGAATATCTGTCTCATTGATAATCGAGCGAAAGGAGAACGTTCCCTTAGCAGTACTTACACCATCAATAAGAGCTTGTAACTTTTTTTTCGCACGGTAGTACTCATTCTGACGAGACTTGGAACTCTTCTTTGATGTCCACAGTCGGTACCATATCTCATCAGCGTTTTTCACGTTTTTGAGAAACTCGATCTCGTCACGAGTCATGCGCACGATCATTCTGCGAATGTAATCCTGGTCGTTCACTTTGTAACGTGCTCTTGCGATCTCGGCGAAAGACAGAGAGTCTTTACGACGAATGAACAGGTACTTGAGATCTGTCTCTGGGATCGCAGAGTTGGAGACAGGGGTTCTGCTGATCGGAACTCTTTTCTCCTCCAGAATGTTCGGGTCTAGCACAGAGTCGGTCTTGATACAGATGACACCAATACTAGTGATTGGCTGAAAGCATTTTTTGTACACATGTCCGGGTCGTCCGCAGTTACAACACAGGATGTTTCTCCGGTTTCGGTATTTCTTCCCGTGTGGCTGTGTCGGTTGAGTTGGTTGAAGCTTGGTCTTACGATGTGGCCGTAACTCGAAATCAATATCAGAATCTGTTGATCCTGATGACCTTGGACTGGTACCTGTGTTGATACTGTCAGATTTCATCTTGATATCAGTCTTGCCCATTTTGTCTACACACTCTTTGTCAGACTCTTTTTCAGACTCACGCGACTTTAACATTCTAAAGCGCAATAGATATACACTCGATATGCTTTAAGTGTTGCCACTTGACACTCTTGAAAAAAAATGTTTGTAAAACGGGAGGAAAATATTGGCGAAAGGTATCAGGAGTACACGAACAATGTCTCAAGAGTTCAAAGACGGAGTTCTCGTGCAGACTCAGAGAGGAGGTGTGTTTATTCCTTATCCAGATATCGAGGATAAGGACTTCTACGAGAGGATTTATCGTAAGAAGGAGTTCTTCGACACGAAACCTCCAAGACACCCAGACCCGGGTGATCAGAGAAAAGAGACTATGGAGAAGTTATTTTCTAAGGATGGAGATTTTAGATTATCTGCTTCCCAAAGATTTTTGCGTAACTTTATTTCCGAGGCGACTCCTTATAACGGTGTTTTTGTATGGTGGGGAACTGGTGTAGGAAAAAGTTGTGCAGCGATCGCTATCGCAGAGAGATTTCACAAACGCGTAGAAGAGACAGGTAAGAAGATTCTTATGATTGTTGGTCCGAACATTCGTGGAGAGTTCCTGAAAACGATCTTCAATTTTGAGAAGGAGGCCGCGAAAAAGTCGTCCCGACAAGTCGTACAGTGTACCGGACGTACTTATCAGCTAGGTGCGGAGGCTAAGTATCTTACAGAGAAGGCTCGTGAACGCAGAATCACGAAGATGATCAAGGAGGTGTACGAGATTATCGGCACGGACAAACTTCGTAATCGTATTATTCGTGAGACAGGCTGGAACGGTAAATTGTCCACACTGAACGAGAGAATTGTGGAAAAACTTCGAGAGATGTTCTCAGACCGTGTCATTGTTGTGGACGAGGTTCATAATCGTGTATCTACAGAAGGTGCTGATAAGAGTATCCCGACCATTTTCATGGCAATGATCGGTTCCGCGGAGAACGTGAGACTGGTGCTTATGTCCGCCACACCAATGGTTAACTCGCCGGATGACATTATCTTTCCAACTAACTTGTTACGTGTGAATGACGGGAGAGAACCTATCAAGAAACGTGATGTTTTTACAGCAGAAGGACATTTCACATCTAACGGAGAGAAGTTGTTGCGTGAGGCGACACAAGGTTACTACTCTTATGTTCGTGGTGGTGATCCACCAAGATTTCCTTACGAGTTAATCCCACCTGAGTCGAAAACACCAGATCCTGTTTACATGATCGAGGGACAGAAGATTCCACAGAACAAGAAGATGAAAAGCACTCGTGTGATAGAGTGTAAGATGGACTCGTACCAGTACAGAACTTACGTCGCCTCAGTGAACAAAGATAAGGAGAGCAAGACCGGTGGCCTGCTCACAGGATCTCTACAGGCTGGTAACATCGTCTTCCCTTTACCCACTGGGAAGTTCGGTGTTTACGGATCCTCTGGAATTGGCGACAAACAGTCAGAGGATCACCCTCTTATCAAGTTTAAGGACACGAGAGACAACGAGATGTACAAGTACGCTCCTTACGCAGAAGGGTTTTTGCTGGACAAACACATTGGGAAGTACTCTGTTAAGTTCAAGGAGATCTATTCAAGAATTACAGACTCCATAGGCGTAAACTTTGTTTACTCGCAGTTTCTGCCAGCCGGTGTTACCGCTTTGGCTCTAATGTTGGAGGAGAACGGGTTTCTTCCAGCGATTATCACTGGTAAGGAACACGAGTTGTTACAGTCCAAGACAAAGAAACCACCTATCTGTTACAAGTGTGGAAAGCATAAGCACCCAAAGACCGATCATCAATGGTCACCTGCGAAGTACGTTCTGCTGACAGGATCACAGCATCTCAATCCTGACACAGACATCCCTAAGATCTCCGGTTACATCAACCGTGAGGAGAACATGTACGGGAAGCTTGTCAAGGTGCTATTGGGATCTGAGGTGTCCGGAGAGGGTATTGACTTCAAACGTATTCGTCAGGTACACATTTTGGAGCCTTGGTATAACCAGGCAAGAATTGACCAGGTGAAAGGTCGTGCGATTCGTAACGGCTCTCACAAGGATCTACCACCTGAGCAGAGAAATGTGGAGGTGTTCAAGTACTGTATTGTGCCTCCGTCTCGTCGCACTAAAGAGGAGCAGATTGAGACTGTTGATGAGCGTGACTACAGATACGCCGAAGACAAGGATCGTAAGATTAAGGCTGTGGAGTACATTCTGAAACAGATGGCCATAGACTGTCTGTTTCAACGAGAGAACAACTTGAGACTGATTCGCAGGACTGTTAAGCTAGAGAACTCGAGAGGTCAGATCATTAATTTCGTGACAGGTGACAAACCATATTCACGTGAGTGTGATTACAGAAAGTCTTGTGATTACGAGTGTTTCTGGAAGCCGAAGACGAAGAAGGTGAGTATTGACAGAAGTACTTACGGCCCTGAGTTCGCCCAGTCTGACATTGAGAAGGCGAGAGAGCGTGTCCAGGAGTTGTACAAGGAGCAGTTTATCATAGATGTGCGACGTATCTTCGAGTACATGAAGAAGGTGGAGCCGGATATAGATCCGATTTACACCTATTTAGCGTTAGAGTCTCTGATGAACCCAGACGGCGAGTACGCGGTACAAGACAGATACGGCAGAGAAGGGTACCTGATTGAGAGAGACGATCTTTTCATCTTCCAGCCGTTTGATATCGCTGACGAGTTCGCACCGATGTGGTATCGTAAGAATCCGTTAATGACAAAGGTGATGGACTCGCCATTCCCTGTCTCTGAGATCGCGAAAGCGTCAGAGGCGATGCTAGAAGGAAAACTCCCGAAGAAGTCCGGTGATCAGATTCTGAAAGAGAGATGGAAGGCTTACAACAAGATTCAGAAAGCTCTTCTTCCTTACATTAAGAAGAAGAGTGCTTTTGAGGGTATTATCCTTTCAATGACTCTTGACCCACTTCCGGATAAATGGGCTGTGAACATGCTGAAATACCTTTTGTCACCAGCGTACGTGAAGGAGAAGGACAAGGCGAAACAGGCTTTTAACACAGAGGTTGTGAAGTTCTACGCCAAGGAAGGCTCAATATTCGAGGAGGTCAGAAAGAAAGGTAAGAAAAACAAAAAGACCAAGGGCAACAAGGCGAAAAAGGGGAACAAAGAGGAAGGTAGACGAGCTATTATGGTCGGGAACGAGTGTGCTCAGTGGGGTCGTGCCGAGTTTGGTGTGAAGAAGAGACTAAGACAGGACTGGGGGAAGTGTGATCCTGATATTGAGACCTACATGGAGTCAATTATCAATGATAACGAGTACGATGACCTGTGGAGAAAAGTGCCAGCTGGAAAACGTGTTCGTCAGGGTGAGGATGTTAGCAGAAGTGATTATTTGTTCCTTGTTAAACAGTCGAATATTCTGCCTGATTTTGTCGGAACTATTGAGGAGCCTACCGCTAGTAGCACCTCAAAGGCGTTCAAGATCCTTGATTTTACGCGTGAGGAGGAGGTAACCAGGAAAGACCGAGGTAGATCTAAGCGTTCGGAGATCAGAGGGAGAGTCTGTTCCACTTTTAAGGTTCCTTATTTACAGGGGACGTTAGTGGCTATCGAGAAGGTGGCGCGTCAACAGAGTATTCCTAACCTGAAGATACCGGAGACGTCAAAAGAGAAGAAGTCAAGATCGAATATGTGTACACGTCTGGAGTTTCTTCTGCGGGTTCTTAACGAGTTTACGGACAAACTCTGGTTTTACAAAGGACGTTTCGTCACTGAAACTGAGGTATAAACCCTCAAAAATAGGATACGTTGGCTGGAAAAAATTGATGTTCGGAAAATACATAAAGAGGAGAAGGTATAAGTAGAGTGAAACCATGACCTCTCGTCTTGATCTATCCGGAATCTACGATCAGACTCGTCTGAGAAGGATCCTGGCCATACGGCCGTCCATGCTCACGAGCAAGTTTGAGGAGAATCTCCTTAATGTCCTACGAAGAGAGGTGGAGGACAAGGTTGTACCTGAAGGGTACGTGGAGAAAGGGTCTGTGGAGATCAAAGATCATGGACCTCCTGAGACCGAGGTTACTCGTTTTCGAGGAATCGCACGTGTTGAGGTTACTTTCGTGGCTAACGTCTGTAATCCTACCAAAGGAGATGTCCTGGAGTGCCAGGTGAAGAGGTTCAACCAGTTCGGCATTATGGCTATGGCCGGGCCTCTCAACATTGTTATCCAAGGAAAGTTCGACACACAGGTCGCTGTAGGGCAGATTCTCCGAGTGAGAGTGGTCGCACGTGAGCTTCTTCTGAACAAGAACCAGATTAACGTTTACGCCGAGCTTGCCTCTGACAAAGAAGTTGAGGAAAAAGTGGATCTACCAGAGGAGGAGCTACCTAGCAAAGACGATACCATGGAGGAACTCTCTCCTGAGGAAGAGACAGATATGGAAGAGACAGAACTTGAGGAACCTGAGACAGAGCCAGAGGACGGTGATGAAGATGGGGACGAAGACGGTGATGTCGATGACGATGAAGATGAGGAGGAAGAGCGTGAGAGAGAGGCACAAGAAGGTGGTTACAATCTTCAGTACAATGTGAGAGACGAGGAGAATGATGGTGACTTTGAGCCTGGTGATGGTGATGAGTATCAGTCAGGTGGTGACGAGGACGGAGACGGAGAAACCGAAGAGAACGGTTCGGATGATGAGATGGCAGATGAAGATGAGACTGATTAGTGATAACCATCATATCTCTAATGGGCTTAAAGAAGAGTCAATCGCATAGTTAACTAGAAATGTCGGCAAAGGCGTTATTTCTAAAATCAGGAGATGTCGCACCAGAGGATATTCTAAGCTCTGGCTTTGAGAATATCTCAGAGGAGGAGCTAAACAGACCGTTTACATTTGATCAGAAGAAACGTGTCGCAGAGAAAGTGACAGCTCTATCCAAGGACGCTCATCTCGAGATTTTCTTTCTGCTAAAAAAGCACGGGGCGAAGTACACGTCCAATCACAACGGGATGTTCTTTAACATCAACTCTATCTCGAACGACGTCCTTAATCGTCTGGAGAAGTTAGTGGAGTTTTGTCATCAGAACGAGAAGAACCTGGCGAAGAGCTATGACAAAAGGTTCACTTCACATCCTGACACACCTAGTAAATCGGTAAAGGTTGAACCAAGTAAGGAGAAAGAAGTTGAAAATAGTGATGAGACATCTGAAGGTGAGAGTGAGTCATCTGAAGAGTCTGCTACTGAGGACAGTGATTCTGAAGATAGTAATGAGGATGAGGAGGAGGACGAGGAGGACGAGGAGGATGGGGAGATTGAGGCTCTGAGCAAAAGATTATCACCAAGAAAGAAAGGGAAAGGGAAAGCGAAAAGCAAGCAGGCAACAAAAGCTGTCGCGAAAGAGAAAAAGTTCCATGGATCATGTGCGAGAGTTCTCAACCAGATCAAGAAACACGCATGAGTCACAAACAATGTAAAACTTAGATATAAAGGTTACCACGTATGTATTGAAGGTGGTCATTTACAGTTAAAATGGCGTTTGAGTTATTGCGAAACCTGCAATACGGTTCAGGATCTGATTGTGGTCAGAACCTAAACCGTTATCCATCACGTATACTTCCGATCTCTTTCATCGATGAGTTTGATGATATTCAGAATGAAGTGTTGGGAGTGGACATATGCGTCACTGATCTGAAAGGAGGAAAAGAGAGTGAAGATAGTATTCCAACTATTGAGTTCGAACCTCCAAGACTGGGAAAGGGAGTTATAGTATGTGACTCACGTAGGAAACTCCCAGAACCCGCTGCGTACTTCTCCGGTGCGCACAGCTTTGTTATGTCCTACCTGTACTTGACTCATGTTGAGTTCTACCAGAACTGTCATCTTCCTCGTAGAGCTACGGAGATTCTTCGAGATTACCTCCGAGAACAGCTAACACTTAAGCCTGGCGCCGAGGAAAAAAAGAGAGGTGGGGGCAAAAAACTGATTCAGCTTCTTATGGCAAAAGGGGAGGAAGGGCTCGACACAGACCCAAGTAAGAACCCGTATTTCTCAACACTCTACGATCATCTTCTGAAAAAGGACGAGACCATAGTTATCATTCGAAGTTCTGAGACAGGTTACTACTCTCGAACTCTTCCTACGAAACTACCAAAGTTTACACTCGATCCGGAGAAAGCAAACAAGACTTGCTATATTCTGTTGGAACTGCCGAACGGTAGATTCTCACCTTACGGAAAGACATACACTACTTAGTTTTATCATACTTAAAGCCTCTGAGGTAATAAGATAATTAGGGCAAACAATCTTGTCTAAAGTACTGCGAAGACATTAGACATTAGTCATTATGTTCACCCTACGAGATGCAGAGGAAACGCGCATTAGGTCGTTTATCTCCAAACGACTCTCCAACTCTAAGAACGAGTTGGAGGCCAGAATCTTCCCTCCGATTCCTGGCCAAGATATCACGGTAGACTATTACCAGTTTCACCGTGTTCTCAAAAGATACACCTACAAGAAAGAGCTAGGTGGGTTCGGGTATCGTAAAGAGTTCACGACGCAACTTAACGTCTCCAGTGTTCGTAACCCCGATCTTCGTGAGTCGGTAAAAGGAATGAACGCGGTTAAGCTTTACTGGCTAACCGGAAAGGTTGAGGATGTGCTCAAACATGCTCCCGAGTCTCTCCATCGTATGAACAAGAAGAAGAAGGACAACGTCGATCTTTCTAACTACCCTGTTCGTATCGCTCTGGCGGAAGAGCAAGAGATTGACGCGTCGAACTCGAAAGATTTCCAGTTTCTGAACAACAAGGACTTTCCGAAGACCTTTAGGTTACAGAACCGTGTATCTGTGTACACAGATGACGAGCTGTTCAGAATCGATTTCACGACTGTGAAGAGAGGAGAGGGAAAGACCTTCCGTCAGTCACGAACCCTTCAGGCGTTTCCTGTGTATGAGATAGAGATTGAGTACATCGGAGAGCAGACCGTTGGTAAGGATGAGATCTTCTCAGGTCTTATCAGGAACGTCGGTCTTCTGCTCACCATCTACTTCGACTCTCCGATTCTTATCACTAAATCACTCTCTTCTGAGGTTCTTGATAATTACCGACTGCTTATTCGCAAGAACGAACGTTTTCGCAAGAGCAACCGTAAGGACGCTCGTTCACGTAGAACTGATTTCATCACAGCGAAGCCTCGTACCCTTCATCGCGAGAACTGTAGAAATGATCCTAGAGTTCCTAACATTCTTCGTAATTACGGTGTAACGTACAAGGCAGACGGTGTTGGTATGCTCATGTACGTCGTTCCTGATAAGAAAGGAGACGGACATTCCGGTAATATGTTTCTGTTAGATAGTAGCTTCCGCATTCTTCCTGTTGGGGAAACATTGAAAGGATGGGGAGACTCGATCTTGGAAGGAGAGTACATCCGGGATAACCACACGTTTTACGCTTATGACATGCTGTACGCGAAAGGACTTGACATCCGTAATAAACCACTGGAGAGCTTTAACGAGAAGTCGTCTTCTCGTCTGAAGTACCTACAGGAGTTCGTTCTAGCTTTGAACGGGTCAGAGGTGTCTGCTCAACCTGATCAGAAAGGTGGAGATAATGGTGATGAGACAGATGTGGAGGAAGAGGAGGGAGAGGAGGAGACTGACGCTGAGACAGAAGCAGAGGAGACTGAGGATGAGGATGAGGATGAGGATGAGGATGAGGATGAGGATGAGGATGAGGATGAGGATGAGGATGAGGAGGTTGCGCAAGAGAAGGCGCAACCACCTGAGCCGGAGCCTAAGAAGGTCGCTCCTAAGACGCCTGTTGTACCTGACAAGCCTGTAGAGAGTAAGATCTACGTCAAAGCCAAACCGTATCTGTTCGGTAACGGTGAGCAGATCTTCCAGAAGTCCAAGGAGCTTTGGCGTGGACGTGAGGCTCAGCCTTTTCATGTGGATGGTTTGATCTACACTCCTGCGAACGATCCTTACCCATCTAAGCCTGGAACTTGGGACAGACTGTTCAAATGGAAGCCACCTCAACTGAACACCATTGACTTCCTAATTCAGACAGTGAAAGGTCAGAACGGCAAGGATCGTCTGTACCCGTACGTTCGTGTGGAGTCAGAAGAGCAGAAAGCCAGAGACACTAGCGATTACGCGGTAACACAGTACAAGATTCTAAATCTGAATGTTGGTGGACGTACAGAGTCTTACAACCGCCGTACATCATCGCTCAAGTCTGGTCGTGGTGCTGTTCTCTTCCAGGAGGCGAAGGTTCCTGTGACAACTGATGGTAAGATTATGGCGAAGGATCCTCTGTCCGGGCTTGTTCAGGAGATTATGGACGACACTGTTGTCGAGTTCTCTTATAATGAAGACTCTCCGTTCCCATGGACACCGATTCGTGTTCGTCATGGAAAGACTGAGCAGTACAGGAAGTACAAGAGCAACTTCGGTAATGACGAAAGGATCGCCAGGGATATTTGGCGTAGTATCCAGGTTCCTGTTACAGAGAGGATGATCACTAGTGGTGATATCCCACCTCCATCTTCTCAGAACGAGGTGAGATACACACGTGACCAGACGAATGTCGCATCGGGTCCTCGGCTCCCATACCAGACGTTCCACACAGTGTACGTGAAGGACAGACTTTTGAGATCAGTTGCTCTTGATCCAAGAGATCCCGACCGTGGTGCTGGATACCTGGTTGATTTCGGATCCTCGCGTGGTGGTGACCTACGTCGTTGGAACGAGATTGGATACACTACGGTGATTGGTATTGATCTTGACCCTGACTCAGTTGAGCAGTCATCACTTCGTTACGAGAGAATGCAAACTGATAAGGATATCTTCCGAGTGAACTTCCTCTGTGGTAACCTTACAAAGCCTATTTTCCCTAACTATGAGTCAGCATGTCCGACCACAGAGAGTGAGGCTGAGTCGATGAACTGGAAGGAGTTGATGAAGCTGAACATTCCGCAGAAGTATATCTTCGATGTGGTGAGTTCACAGTTTGTGATCCATTACGCGTTCTCAGACGAGATCTCGATTCGAACTTACTTTCAGAACGTTACTGACAACCTTCGCATTGGTGGTCACTTCATCGGAACCACGTTTGACGGACAGCGTGTGTACGACGCGTTGAAACGTCGCTCGTCTATCTCTGGATCACGTGGTAAGGACAAGATCTGGGAGATCACGAAGCTTTACGGAACGAAGAAGTTCACAGATGGTAAGTCGAACCTGGGAATGGCGATCGATGTGTATGTTGGCACAATTGGCATAGCACACAAGGAGTACTTGGTCTCGTACAAGTACATGGAGTCTTTGGCTAATGAGTACGGACTTGAGCTTGTCAACGTGACACCGTTCTCAGAGTACTGGAAGCAAGGCTCTGAGTCATCCAAGGTATCTGGCAAGATTCGTGCGATGAGTGAGGCAGAGAAGCAGTTCTCGTTCTTCTTCTCCTCGTTCACGTTCAAGAAAACAAGGCAGGCGCCAGAGACGACGTACAGAAAACTGATTAAGCTTCAGCGCAAGGCTGAGAAGAAGGCGAAGAAAGCTGTTAGAGCGGAGGAGTAAGAAAATAATGAAGGATAATGATTAACGAAACAACTAACTAAAACTTAATTAAGCCAGGGTCACTTGGGGCGTACGCCTTGAGTGATCCTGGCTTAATTACGTTAGATCACAGGGGATACTTAAACAGCTTACTGTAAATTACTAACGCGGTCTTCCGAAATCTCGTAGTTCCGATTATGATATCCACTGTTGACAGTAATTCTTCTGAAGAAAAGGGTGATAGCCTAGCGCATGTACTTCCTGAAACGGAGACAGCTGTTTTCAGAGTTAATACTCTGGAAACTAAACTTCCGCACCATTTTAAAGTGGCACAAGTGGAGAACGACATCATCTTCCCTAAATTATGTAGAGAGGTCTCGGATTGTAAATGCCTCATTGACATTGACGAGAACGCTAAACACTGGGACAAAGCGAAGCGAAAGACAAATCCGTACGAACTTGTTCATATAATCGGGACTAATAATCTACATTCGGATGATCTTGTACGTAGAAACAACATTGAGAACTACTCACCACTCTCAAGAGCGTTCTTTAAGATGTTGGAGATATACGACAGTTTGAGAATTATACCTGATGAGTTTAACTCTAAGTCTGGTGCGATAGCACATTTAGCAGAAGGACCCGGTGGGTTTATGGAGGCTGTTTACAAAAGGCGTAAGGCTGACGGTCATCAAGATGATCATTTCGGAATTACTTTGTACCCGAAGAACAGAAACATTCCAGGATGGTCACAACTACATCGTCGCAAGACTCATCCATTACATAACCCAAAAGTGCGCATGCTTACAGGTGATCTGTACAAGACGAACACTATTCTGAACTTTGCGAAGCATTTCCGTTCAAAGAAGGCTTTTCTCGTGACATGCGACGGAGGGTTTGACTACAGTAAGGACTTTAACAATCAGGAGCGTAACTCTTGGCGTATAATCTTCGCTGAGATCGTGACAGGTTTGTTAGTACAGAAAAAAGGAGGGACAATGGTCTGTAAGATGTTTGATCTGTTCACTCATTTCTCTCTACAGATGATCTACATACTTACAGCGTTGTACAAGGATGTCTACATTTTCAAACCGAGGACATCAAGACCGGCCAACTCGGAGAAATACGTAATCGCGAAAGGTTTCAAAGGGATCACAAAGAGTGTTATCTCTTCTATGCTTGGTATGGTACAAAGATGGGAGGAGATGACAACTGTTCACAAAGATATATCTTCTGTGAAGAAGGAGGATGTTGAGCTCAAAGAACGATCTGGGACATCTCAGGATCGTTCGATCGCGAAGTTTAAAGATCAGAAAGTCAAATGGTTACATATTATTGTTGAGAACCTACCACTGCCAGAAACGTTCGTCTCGCGCGTTCGAGAAATTAACGAGACGTTAGCTGACCAACAAAAGAGGTATATTGAGCTTACACTAGAACATATCAAGGGAAGAGGTGACACTACTTGGAAGGAGACACAGGTGCGTCTGGCGCGAGATTGGTTTACGCAGTACCGCGTTTTTACGAAAGAGGAAGTTCGTGCGTTTTACCACCAAAAAAAGGGAACGTTACGGGATGGTAATTTGAAAAAACAGACTTAAGAAGTGTCTGAAAACAGACCATTGTGAAAATGGCATCAACGTCAACTATCAGAACGCACTATGTACGCGAATCGAAAGCGAATGAGACAGAATGTACTGACATAGGTCAACATTCTAGAATATCTGTACTCATGGACAAGATCTCTGAGTATTTCCAAGAAAAAGAGGCCATTAACCTGTTTCTTTCTATTGTTAACTCAGAGTCAAAACTGTCTCTGCGTGTTATTGATTTCTTTGTGACAAACTACGCGAGAAAGAACGAGGTTATCTACGAGATTATTAACGATAAGAAACGCCGTGAGAAGTTTATGGTACATTACAGTTACAAAGCGCAGTTAAAGGCATATTCGAAGAGACAGTTCGACCCATTCTGTCGTAGAGAAAGGATTAACTTCACAATTGATGGTCTAGATAACGATCCTGTTGAAGTTCGTACGACAGTTGGACAACTGAACTTTTTCCGATGGGCGATCAAGAATGGGGTTCTGGATTACATTGATAAGAATCTTGAGGCGATTGAGTCTGAGATGAATCAGTCTCATCGCAAGGGGAAGAAGAAGAAGGTGAACACAACTAAGGGTGGAAAGAAGGTGAAGGTTGTGAGGAAGAAGGACAAGTTGGCTAAAGCAACAAAAGCTAAGAGAGAGTCCGAAAGTAGCGATGAGGTTACTACGTCTTTCACGGTGAACACAGAGGATCCGAACGGCGACGGACGCAAGGATCTCACACTGTCTACAAGTAAGACTGTCTCCAAGCACAACGTTATAATCACCGTTAAGTTTGACTAGATACTTAGCGTAAAACAAAAAATTATGTTGGAAAGTGTATACCAGGAAAGAAAAACCCGGTTTAAAAATGTCTCGTGCTCAAATTCCCGATGACTACGCGGCGTACTACTCTTTCGCCAAACCGTTCGCGTCCGGAAGTGGATTCTGCTACCCTTCCATGGATTACGCAAAATACTACTGTAACGCCGCGGACGGAAAGACAGTGGGTGGTGCCCGTCGCAAAAAGCGTAAGACAGCGACCAAGAAGAAACGCACGGTGCGTAAACGCTCTCGCTCCAAAGCGCGTTCCAAATCCCGTAAGACCACAAAAAAGCGTACTACGAGACGTAAGCGTGGTGGAGCTACGTCCACTGTGAAACGTGGTGGTGCTCGTCGTAAGACAGTACGCAAGCGTAAAGTTACACGTCGTAAGCGCTCGGTAAGCCGTAAGCGCAAGCCCGTTCGTCGTACAAAGCGCAAGACTACGAGAAAGCGCAAGGTGACTCGTAAAACTACACGTCGTTCGCTCTCACGTAGCAAGCCTCGTCGCAAAAAAAAACGTAAGATGAGGGGCGGACGTCAGGCTGGCGGTGGTGCTCAGTTCGGAAACACTGAGGTTCATCACGTTGGTCGTACTGCCAACGCAGGACTTACCCCAGCCCATACTGCCAGAGGAATGCCATATGTTCCTGTAACTCCTGCGACAGTTGCCAGAAGCAGACTCGGGTCTAAACTCGCAGCAATGTCAGGTGGTGGATGTTGTGGTCGTCAACCCGAGAATCTCTTCAGAACGGCGATGCCAAAGGTCTCCGAGGAGTTCCTAAGCAGAAACCTTGGTATCGCTTTCAAGACCACCGCAGGTGGCAGAAACAACCGCAAATCCCATAAGAACAAATCCCATAAGTCTCATAAGTCTCATAAGTCCCATAAGAACAAATCTCACAAATCTCACAAGTCCATGAGAAATAAGAAGAACAAATCACGCTCACGATCTCACCACTCTCGTTCCAAGAAGGCTAACGGGTCTAAACTGGGGCGCAACGTGCGTAAGACACTGAAAAACGTGTCTCATAGAACTCAGAAGGCTCTTAACAAGACTGGAAACGCTCTGAAAAACGCTGCCAGAACGGTTGGTCTTACCAAAATGATGGGCGGACGCGTGTCGCGCTCAAGAGCACGACAGGCTGGCGGACGCGTGTCGCGCTCAAGAGCACGACAGGCTGGCGGTGCCACCGGAATGCCGATGCGCTGGTTCGATCCTAACTGGGGATCCTCAGGTCGCGGTGTCGCTGTTGTCCCACCGGGATGGCGTGGTGCTAGTTGTATGGCCTCCGCGTACGGGCAGATTGTAGGACGTTCGTTCCCTTACACTAACCTAGCACCTTCTCCTAACGCCACAGGTCAGCAGACTGGTGGGGGACGCGTGACGCGCGCAAGCACACGTCAGGCTGGGGGACGCCGTTACGCACGCAAGACTCGTAAGTCACGTAAGTCCTCTTGCTGTTCCATGGGTGGTGGCGCGCGTCGTAAGAAGCGCAAGACCACGAAACGTCGCAAGCGCTCTGTGAGTCGTAAACGTAAGACAACTAGAAAGCGTAAGACTACAAAGCGTCGTAAGCGTTCTGTCTCTCGTAAGCGTAAGACGAAGCGCAAGCCTCGTAAAACGACTCATAGAGCGCGTTCCAAGTCCAAGCGTCGCTCTAAAAAAAAAAGGTAAGTAAGGCTCGAAAGCGTAAACCTAGAAAGGTGAAGAGTGGTGGTGGTAATATTACCTGTTGTGGAGAGACCGCGGATGATCGGGGAACCCCACAGAAGTTAGAGGTTCTTACAGGATATCGGAATCGTTTATTAGGCAAGCAGGTCGCCGAGAAATAACTGAAATCCATATCTTACCTAAAAGAGATCAGATCTCGTGTCCCAAAGCCGGGGTCAGTCTGATTAATTTTTTTGGGTAATATATACTGAGTTATACCCAGTTCAGCATGTCGAACGCCAACAAGAAGAAAATGGCCAAAAACTGTTTGGGCGCCTTGGATAATATGAACAAGGCGAACCGCAACGCCCTGTTCGGGAAGCTTATCGAGCTTCACAAGAAGAACAGAGGGAATGCGAACAAGAACAAGAAGGCCAACGCTAACAAGAAGAACATGGCCACTGGCCCTAAGAAGAACGCTAAAAACGCGAACAACAAGAAGAAGAACGCGGCCACTGGTGCTAAGAACAAGTCGATTCTTAACACTGTTCGTAATGCGCTCCCTCAACTTGGAGGTGCCCGTAAGAAGCGCAGGAAACGCAAGAAGACTAAGAAAACTAGTAAGCGCAAGAGCTCACGTAGCCGTTCTAAATCGAAGAGGCGCGTGACCAAGCGCAAGCGTTCTGTGCGCCGTAAGCGTGGTGGATCCCGCACTGTCTCTCGCGCCCGTTCTCAGACCGGAGGACGCAAGTACGCGCGCAAGATGAAGAAGGGTGGTATGAAGAAACATAGTATGCGAAAGCGCCATATGAAGAAGGGCGGTATGAAGAAACGCAACCACTCACGCTCCCGTCATCACAAGAAGAGCAAGAGCAACCACAAGAAGGCCAAAGGCCATCACAAGAGTCATCACAAGACTAAACGTGCTCTTTCCAATCATGTGAAACACCACAAGAACCATCACAAAAAGCGCAAGGCTTCCAAGTCCAAGTCTAAGCGTAAGGGAGGCACCGGACTGGGTCTTGCCCGCCTGGTCATGCCTCGTGGTCTCAACCCGTTCCTGACCACTGCTGGTCTTGTCGCCCTGGCTAAGTCAGGTCACAAGCGTAAGGCCTCCAAGTCCCGTCACCGTTCTCGTTCCCGCTCCAAGTCTCGCCGTCGTCGCGGAGGTATGGGAGTTGCCGGTCTGGTGATGCCTCGTGGTCTCAACCCGTTCGTGACTGCTGCCGGCCTGACCGCTCTGGCTGCTTCCGGAAAGGGAGCCAAGATGCGTCTGCCCAAACTTGGCAAGAAGAAGAGACGTCGCTCTAGCTCCAAGTCTCGTCGCCGTAAGAAGCGCGGTGGTTCTCTCACCGGAGGAGCTCGTCGTAAGAGCAAGACACACAAGAAACGCAAGCGATCTGTCTCTAAGCGTCGCAAGTCCAAGTCGCGTAAGCGTTCCGTGACTCGTAAGCGCCGTAAGTCTAAGCGCGGTGGTGGCTCTCGTTCTCGTAGCCGTCGCTCCAAGTCTCGTGCTGTGAGCCGTCGTCGTTCCAGATCCCGTTCTCGTCGTTCCAAATCCAAATCTCGCTCTCGCTCTCGTCGCGGTGGTGCTCATTGTGGCAAGTCCCGTCGTGGATGGGGATCCAAGTGTGCCGCTCGCAAGGTCGGTGGTGCCCGTAAGAAAAAGCGCAAGCGCTCTGTAAGTCGTAAGCGCAAGACCAAGCGTAAGGTTACTCGTAAGCGCAAGCGCTCTGTGAGCCGTAAGAGCAAGACCCGTCGTAAGAAGCGTGGTGGAGCCAAGAAGAAGAGAAAGCGCTCTCGTTCTAAGAGCAAGAAGCGATCCACGTCTAAGCGTCGTAAAAGACGTACAAAAAAAAAAAGAGTAAAACGTGGTGGTGGTTCTGATTGGATGACCGTACAGTACGCTCGTGGTCCTTCCAACTACCCTAACCGCGGTTGGTGCGGATCCGGAGTGAAGCAGTTCTCTAACTTCGCCTCAAAGTCTCAGTACGTTCCTAACTCCTCTCTGCGCACTGGCTGGGCTAATCCTCAGCTTGCCGGGCGTACTTGTGGTATGTGTAAGTAAGTGAGCGAATAGTCATTTTACTTAATCAACTAACTTAACCTCTTTTCGCAACAATTGTGAACAAGTGTTTCGAAAAAGTAGGCGCAAGCTTTCAATATCAAAAATCTGACCAGTGTTATACGGAGATGGCGAACCGAACTATTAAGGCCAAGATCCGAGAGGGTGTTTTCCCAGGAAACCGTGTTTACGTACCCACACCAGAACACGGATTTGTAGAGGCTGAGGTTATCAAGGTCTCTAACAAGGCGAACAAGGTTAAGTCTGTCACTCTACGTTACGTCGATGACTTTGTCAAGGAGACCTACGGAGATGACGATGTTGTCTACATGGAGTCCAACCTACAGAAAGTTGTGCCAAAAGGAGCTGAGACAGTCAGACCTTTACATTGGGTACAACAGAATCGCAAGGAGTTTCCTGAATGGGTGACAAGAACGTTCCTTCGTTATAACTCATGTAAACCGATTCGTAAGAAAGCGAAGAAAGGTTTTCAGTTATTTGACTATCAGGCTTTTATTCGTGATTACTTAGGACACAACTCTCCGTATCGCGGACTTCTAGTGTTTCACGGTTTAGGATCTGGCAAGACCTGTTCAGCGGTCGCTGTCTCTGAGAATCTAAAAGATACGAGAAACGTCGTCGTTATGTTACCAGCATCTCTGCGTAACAACTTCCTTAATGACGGCCTGAAGAAATGTGGTGATCCTCTGTACAAGGAGACATCTGGTAACAGAATGATCAAGGAGAAATACTCTTTTATCTCTTACAACGCCTCCAATGTTATCAAACAGATAGAGAATGTAGGATCTCTTGATAACAAAGTTATTATTGTTGATGAGGTTCATAACCTAGCGACGATGATCACCAACGGACTTCGTGGAATGGGACGTCAAGGAGCCGAGGTGTACAGAAGATTACTAGAAGCTAAAAACTGTAAACTCACATTCTTATCAGGAACACCACTAGTGAACACACCTTTTGAGATAGCTGTACTCTTTAACATTCTACGTGGTCTTATCGAGGTGACAATGTTTGCTGTCAGAAACTTCTCCGAGGTTACCATAGATGATTACCTGGCTGAGGTGATTAAGGATGATCGTATCGGATACGTCGACTTTAACAGACGTAACCGTTCGATGGTGGCTATTCTGAAAGTCCAGTCATGGGACATGGAGTTCGAACAGACTGTTCGTTACATGGAGAAGAAAGGTAAGGAACACGGGGCTATCGTAGACTTCCAGAAAGTTGATAAATACAGCTTATTTCCTGAAGACGAGGATGAGTTTAACTCTTACTTCGTGAAGAACGACGATTTCGTGAACAAAACTACTTTTCAAAGACGTATTCTCGGTCTTACGTCTTATTTCAGAGGCGCATCAGAGGATAACACGGACTTCCCGACTTTGTTACCAGAGAAGATGGTTCGTGTACCGATGTCTCCTCACCAGTACGAGATCTACGAGTTGGCGCGTGAGGAGGAGAGAAAGAAAGAGCGTAGAGCGGCTATCTCTGCGAGAGACAAGCAGAAGAAAGGCGCGACACAGGTGCCGACATTAGCTCGTGTATTCTCCAGAGAGTTCTCTAATTTCGTGTTCCCTGACTCCATTCTTAGACCTTTTAAGGCTATTCAGTTTATCTCTGCGTCTGTGCAGAAGGAGAAAGACGAGGCGATTAAATCCAAGTTGGCGAAAGGAGAGATCACCGAAGAGGAGGCAAAAAGATTAATGAGACCTGTCCTCACACAGGATCAGTGGGAGAGACAGTTGAACGCAGCGTTATCAAAGGTGTCAGACCCTGACAAACCGTATCTGAAACCAGGAAAAGAAGGTCTCATGCGTTACTCTCCTAAGATGCTCGCGATGCTGAAAGAGATCGAGAAGTCCAACAAAGGTCTTGTTCTTGTTTACTCAGCTTTCCGCAAAGTGGAAGGACTGGAGATCTTCGCGAGAATCCTGGAAGCGAATGGGTACAAACGTTATCTGGCTGGTCATAAGATGGTACCCAAGGATGATTACAAGCGATTTGCTTTTTACTCTGGTCAGGAGGACTTTAAGGATCGTGAGAGAATCAAGAGACTGTTCACTTCATCGGAGAACAAAGAGGGTAAGTTAATTCGAATGTTACTCACATCCTCCGCAGGAACAGAGGGTCTAGATCTGAAGAACATTCGTAAAGTTCTTATCATGGAGCCGTACTGGCACGAAATTCGTATTCGCCAGGTTGTCGGACGTGCAGTTCGTAAGAACTCTCACATTGACTTGCCTGAAAAGGAGAGAAATGTACAGGTTTACCGTTACTTATCTGTTCTGGATCCTAAACAGAGACAGTTATCAAGGGAGAAGATGAGTACTGATGAGTACGTGCTTCGAGTTGCGAAAAAGAAAGAGGCGCTTAACCAGGATGTTATGCAAGCTGTGAAAGAGGCGGCTGTTGACTGTACGCTTAACCAGTGTGTGAACGGGATGAAAGGAAAGTGCTTTAAGTTCGCGGGATCTAAAGAAGGTTTGGCGTATCTACCGGATCTATCAAGAGATATTGTTTTCGGTTACGAACAGACAAAGACAAGAACGATAAAGCGTAAGGTTCTTCTGGCAGGACTTACGACAGACAACGAGATCGTTTTCAAGAAGTCAAAAGGCGGTCCATGGTATCTTGGTAACGGTGAGAAATGGTCAGGAAAGAAAAGACCAAAGATGGTGAAAGGCAAGAGATTCGCTTACGACCCTGAATCTATGCAACTGTTTGACTACGAGACTCTTAAGCGCACTGGTAACCTCTCAGTTGTTGGAAGAGTTGACTCCTCAGGAAGAGTAATTCCACTCTGAGGGGATCAGGGGATATAAATCAGAAATATTCTTATTATATAGAGGATGTCGTCACCTGCCCCGCCAGTACGTTCAGAACCCATAACCATTCCTGGTGCAAACCCACATATCGTATCATGGAGAGAATCTCTTTCTCAGAAAATCACTGAGAAAGAGACCCAGATTAGTGTTTTGCAGTCAAAGATGAAGACAATGCAGAGAGTCACGGACAAACAGAAAGAGAACTTAGAATCTCTTTTCTCATCTATTGAGGGTACTCTTGACCAAGTTCAGACATCTGTAGAGATGTTCTCCAAGAATATCTACACAAAAATCAGAGAAACAAAGAAAACACTGAAAACTCTGGAGGGGTCAGATGAGGTTTGTGATCTATCACCGTTACAGTTTCGTGGACACCATTTGTTCGTCTTATTTAAGGATCTTTACAAAGAAGCAGGTTGTTTCTTCTCAAAACGCGAGTTTGACGTAGAACCCTTCCAGTTGAAAGAGGAGAAAAAGAAGAAACCAGTGGATCATCAATCTTGGTTAGACTTCCTTGGTATCACGGATGATATCGGGGAAGACCCTGAATGGTTGGACTGGTTAGCTCCGATTTGGTCACTTGAGGAACATTACAAGATGGCTTTGAAAGAGTTTAAGAAGGCTGAAGGTCTTTACAAGATTGACTACGAGAAACTAAAACGAATGAGAGATAAGTTTGACAAATTAAAAAATGAGTTAGGATCTTTGGAAAAGGAGAGAGACGCTGTACATAGTTTCTCAGAACATATCACTAAGATCTCCAGATCTGCAGACTCAAACATCTCTAACGGTTCAGAGGAGTTTTACGATGCGCCTACTGGCGCAGTTGAGATTCAAGATCCTAACCCTATCATTGTCTCGCCAAGTTCACCAAGCTCTCCTGATGATTTTAGTAATGCTGAAGCAATCGAAACATGAAAGACGCCTGCTCCTTTCTAGGAATCATCACGTAATCCTCCTTGTCGTACTCTAAATTCTTGATATCTCGATATCGAACACCACCTTCGTAATTAACAGCCTTTTTATCCTTAGACGTGACACCACTTGTGTTTCTACGTAGGAACCCTAATCTATTAATAGTTTTCCACGCTTTATCAGATTTTATCGTGACTGTATCATCAGTGACGTTAACGATCTTACAGTATTGGTACTCAGATGTCTCTGGTGAGTCAACAAAGAAAAGATCATCTTCGGTGAAGTACCTATTCACAGGAAGTTTACTCTTTGTCTTCTCCGTGCGTAGAGACCCGACCTTGTTCTTCGGGAGTTCTTTCTCCTCCGAGACGTACATTCTGAAACTAACCTCTCCTCTTCTCTTGTTTAGTTTCTGTGAGTAGATGAAAACAGAAGGTTGTAGACTTATCATATCTGATTTCTCCGGGTAAAGACATCTCACGTAAACAAGGTCTCTGTCAGGTAGTTTTCTACTAAGTTTACTGCTCTTGAATTCAAGTGGTTGTCCGTCCGCTGTTAGAACTGAGATAGAAAGAGTTCTTGGTGTATCTCTCAAGTTAACTGTCTGTCTTTCCAGAACGTGCGCACGCATAGTGACGAAATGAGAGTTCAGATTTGACGGAACAGGTTTCAGACGAGCAAACGCTCCTTTCGGTACACCTGTTCCGTGATTCGTTGTTCCCCACTCAGGAATACACAACCACAGATAAGGCTCCTCGAAAACTTCAGGAATATCTTTTGGCAGAGAGACATCAAGACACTCCACAACACTAACGTTACGTAGATCATCATCGGATAAAACCGGTGAAACACCAGGATCTTTAGACTGAAACAACAGTAGATCATTTAGTTTCACCTCGGAAGTGTCAGAGTCCACACCATCTGTTGTCAGAACGAAATCATAAGGTGATGGATAAGCACTCACGTCTCTGAACTTCGAGTGTATTGTCAGATAGACATCTCGTGTCTCTGACCGTTCCTCCGGAATATTTGGAGGTGGTTGAGTCATTTGGGGAGTGATTGGTTGAGGTAGTTGTTGTGGTCTCGGAAGTTGTGGGGGTCTAACCATCTGTGATCTGTCAAAACTAGATTGAGGTGTATCCTTGACAGAAGTCGCGTTGAGCATCGACTCATCAAGACCAGCGACGAAATTATCAGATGAGAACGGTGCGTGCGCCTCCGGTACTGAGCCGATGGGTTTCCTAGCCTCTCGTGACTGTACCATGTGAACCTGGGCAGGTGTGCCAGATGTTGCTTGTGGAGTCGGGTCATTCACAATATCTTTCTGCTCCATCGGTTTCTCCGTACTTTGTTGTAGAATCTGATCATCTCTTTGTCTCTCCGCCATCATCTGTTGGAAACGTTCTTCTGGATTCACTTGGTCTTCCTCTTGTGATTGCGGAAGAGTGAAATCAACTTTGGTAGGATCTTGCTTACGTGTTAGCTCCGCGCGTTGAGTCTCGATACGCTTAAAAGCATCACCAACTCTTTCTTTGGATCTACGAACCATTCCACCGTCTCGGGTGGACATTGGTGGTGCTGGAAACTCATCAAAACTCTGTTTCGGGTGCATATCAGGTCTTGGTGGAAGTAACTGTTGTGCGTTCATCTGTCTGTCTTGTAAAGCGGTGATCTCACGTTTGTTACTACCTATATCCATTCTACGCAGTCCACGAGGATCTCTTGGATCTTCAGGTGGTGGTAGATTAGACTGATTTGGGTAAAATCCTGCGTTAGCAGATGGTGGGAAACTCGCGTGTGTACCGTTCTGTTGCTGGCCACTCCAACCGTTCTGAGCAGATCTTGCTACAGGACCTTGCTGTTGTGGTGCTCTTTGTACTTTCTGCATAACCTTCGCCAGGACAGCTTTGTTCAACTGCTGAACAAACTTCGCACGCTCTGATCTCGGAAGTCCTTTCTGAGTACCTGTTTGTGCGATTGCTTGATCCATCTCCGCGATAATCAACTGACGATAGTTCTCGGGGAGCCTTCCTCCAGATGTCTCTTTAAGAACAGCGTCAAGAAGTGCGAAGTTTGATTGTGCGTAAAAAGCACGTTCTACCTTGCTCGGTTTTCGACGTCTTTGCGACATAACGTTCTAAGTACTCGGTAATTAAACGCGTCTTTATGTCCCCCAGAAAGAGATTAACGGGATTTTCCGAGAACTATTTCGTAAGGAATCATATAGTGGTGTTAGGATGTCTAACCGATTCTCTAACGACTATCTGGGTCATCGTCAGCTACCCAAGTCTGCGTACGCTCGTCCTGCAGTATCTTATAACTCAGGGATGGTCATCCGACCAGGAGCCGGACCACCTCCTCCCATGATGACACAGACCAACCCTAACGTACAACACCGCCAGGTTCTCCATCAGAAGGGTCAGTACGCGCAACAAGAGATAGATATCACGACAGTGAACGCTTATCCTGAGAATCTCTCAGGAAAGAGACCGATGACGATCGTGGATCCTCTTTACGATCAACATATTATCAAACCTCCTAAAGCCAACGTCACACAAGGTCGTATTCCTGAGATCATCTTTGTCTCTAGTGAGGACAGAAACTTCAGGTTGTACCCAAAGGAGAGTGAGTACGTTGTACAACTAAAGGATGAGTACAAGAACGTGACATCTATCACTTTGTTTAACGCGAGTATCCCCAACACCGCTTTCTTGATCGGAGAGAGAAACAACAGAATTTACCTACAAGAATCATGTGGTGACACGATTACTATCGAGATTCCTCCAGGTGATTACACACCAGCTACACTAGCGACATGTTGTGAGACTTTACTTAATAATAACCCTAACACCATGTCCACTTACTCAGTAAATCTGGATCCTCTAACAAATAAGTTCTACGTGACATCTGATCTTACAGGAGGTGATCATATCTTTAACTTCCAGTTCTTCGGAGGTTCTGAACTGTTCGACAAAGGAGGTACAAGACCGAAGTACTCCTGTCGATCTATCGGTAGAGTTCTAGGATACGCACGTAGAGACTATCTGTACGCCTCAGGAACAGTCACAACAACAGCAGGAGACGACACGTTAATCGGATCTCCCGGATCAACATTCATTGATGACTTTGGTGGCCCAAGACCTCTACCCACACCTAGACCTTGGGTGTACCTAGAGGATATCGACCAGGTTGTACAGGTTGATGAGGTGATCTCAGACACTGAGCTTCGCCTAGCATCTCCTGCTACAGCATCGTCGTCAGGATCAAGAATGGGCTTAGGAACTCATTTCGCTCCGAACAAGTTCGATCTTTCTTCGGAGCCGTTCATTGTTCTGGACATTCCAGAGTGCGAGACTGTGCGTTCTAACGCATCGCATATCGATCGCGCGTTCGCTGTTATCCCTATGGTGTTCCCGCATAACACGAAGAACTTCGTTATATCTCCCGGATCTGGTGTTCCTCCTTACAAAAAGTACTTTAATCCACCGTTAGCGAAGCTTGATAGACTGACAATTCGTTTCTTGGATATTGACGGTAACCTTGTTAACTTTAACGGAATTGAGAACTTTATGGAGTTCCGTATCATGACACTGAACGCTCCCGGTTTCTACGATCCTGGTAGTATCAACTAATCTCAATTAAGTTCTCTTGAAATATATAAAGGATTTACAGATGAAGTCTGACTCTTTGTTGCTTGGTATTCTTCTCTTGTTGGTGCTTCTTGGCATCGCCTCGATGTGTCAGAACTACGAGGAGTACGAGGCGTTTCGAGGACGCCGTGGTAGAGCTGGTAGAGGTGGTAGAGGTTGGAGAGGTGGTCGTGGTGGTCGTAGTTGGCGTCGTGGAGGACGAAGATGGGGGCGTGGATGGAGAAGGCGTGGTTGGAGAAACTGGAGTTGGTTGCCATGGGGTTACAACTACTACTACCCACGCGTCTACTACCCATACCAACCCTATAATTGGAGTGTATGGCCATGGGGAGGTTACAATCCGTACGGTAACTACTATTACTATTAAACCTTGAGTGATAGTATAGAGGTTTTGTTATTTAACCATGTCCTCACCTGAATCGACAGCGGAGCTCTGGAGATGGATGCAAAGACTTAACTGTCGTCTCTCAAATGTCTGTACACAGTTGGAGAGCTTGGAGGAGAGAGCGACAGATTGTGTCAGTAACTCAGACCGTGTAACTCAGGAGGCTATTAACATTCTCTCGTCATTACTTCTTCAAGAGAACTTAACAATCACGAACGCTAACTGGGATTTTCTTCCTGGATACAACGGAGAGATCTACAGAACAACATCGTTGACAGCCGGTAACAACCTAGTTGTGGTTCCGTTTCAACTAAGAGCACTTGTGGACGCGCCAGGTTTGGCTTTAGGAACACTTCCCGTAGGGTTCTCTCCAGGAGTTGACATTGCTTTAAACACAGGCCTGGTACGGGGAACATCTGTTGTCTCTAGTGTATCGCTTGTTTTCGCAGCCGCAGGAACGTTCTCTATCTTCGCAGGTTTCGCGCCTGCTATTCTAGCTGGGGATACTGTCTCTGGAACAATATCTTATCAGGTGTAAGATATACATTAGTCAACATGGCCACAACGAATCAGTTATGGAAGATGACGAAGTGCGTTGACGAGCGATCCTCAGAGGCGTGTCTATCTCTTCAGTCTTTAGACACATTGGTCTCACAATGTGAGACTCTTGTGACGGCCGTAGAGACGAACAATCTTCTTCTGGAGAACTCACCGACAACAGCCCAGTTAGTGTACAACACATCATGGGATCCCGCTTCCGGATCTCCTGTTAACGCTTATAACTTTAACGGGTTTGTGATTATTCCAGCGTCATGGGAGAGAAATGCTAACCCACAAGACAACACGATTCTGACTGTCCCCGTAGGGTTCAGACCTCCTGTAGATATGTTGTTCTCTCTCACTTTGAGAACTGTTGCAGGTGGTTTCATCTCACCTGTTCTTCTGAGACTCGAGTCCGCGACTGGTAATCTTGTTATCACGAACGGTGTTGCGTATCCAGTTGGTGGATTCACAACGTTCACTATCGCGTACACTTTGTAAATTTGTAAGAATATTTAGTCATTTCTTCATTTCTTCAAAAGAATTAACGAGTAAATATATAGGTATAAGTACCATGAGTCACTCCCACGCATCTGAGTGTGACCTTCCTCTTTGTTTACAGAGATTGTACGGCAGAGCCTCTTTAATTCTTCAAAGAGCTAATAATCTTTCTACTGTCCTTAACGATCCCTCTATTGATGCGTCTTTAATAGCAGCGGAGCTTCTTCCTGTTGTTGGGAACTTGAGTTTGAACACAGCTGAGTGGTCTTTTGTGACAGGAAACGGAGAGATTTATCAGTTGGGAAACTCCTTGATGATCCCTCTGAGCATTCGCAGAGTAGCAGGAACACCTTTAACAGCCAATATAGCCACAGTTCCAGTAAATCTGGCTCCGTTAACAACAATCGGAGAACCCATGCGTGTTCAAGATCCTGCTGGTCCCACTAATATCGGACCACTTCTGGTGAACATCGCGCCCGGAACAGGCGCGATTACACTTGCGACGGTTCCTGGTGCTCTACCAGTGAACTCAGAGTTAAGCTACATGATCAGCTACCCAGCTCCTTAATTTTGCTCGATAATGTATAACTAAGTATACGTAATGAAAGGTTGCGCGAGTAACGGAGCTGTTTACACTGTTATTTTCCTTCTGGTGGTTCTCGGGGTGTACTACGCGATGAGTACACCTGCTGTATTAGCCAAAGAAGGGTTCCAGTCATACGCGTACCCATGGCGTCAACGTGGCGGATGGGATTGGAACTGGTGGCGCCGTTGGTATCATCGTCCTTGGTGGTCAAGATGGTGGCGTCCACGATGCCCTGCTGGTTGCCGATGGGTCGGTGGACAACAAGGTTACGGATGTCCTAACCCATCACTTGCTTACGGAAACTTCGCTTGTAAGTATGACTCTGAGTGTAAGGACTGTGCTTGGGGGTACGACGGACCCAGGGGGTACGGACAGTGGTGATAGACACTGTCCATTTGACGTAAGGATAACGGACAGTGGTGATAGACACTGTCCATTTGACGTAAGGATAACGGACAGTGGTGATAAACTAGACTTAACAAGAAGGCTATGAAGAGATATATCTCAAGATGTCTGAAGATAGAATCGCTGTTTGTATGCTCGGATCCATGGTGTTCCTAATTTACCTTATGGGGTATGTTACACATTGGGGTCTTGCTTGGTACTGGTCAGACGAGTGTCCACCAACTCCTACCTGTCCTACCTGTCCTAGTCTTGGACAACTTCTGAATGCTAATCCGGGAATCGAGTGTTACTGCCAAGAAGCGTTTTTCCCATCATAAAGTTTTCATAAAGATAAAGTCATAAAGGAAGATGTGTTCTCGAATAACGAATAGCACAGAGATGTTAACACCATTACTTATATTCGATGACGCTCCTCTTGATCAACCAATGTCTTACAGAGACGCGGTGGGTCACACTGATCGCCAGTTAATAAAGCTGATACATGTACTGCGTCTACAACGCAGGTTTCGTAAACGTTCTCAGAGAAGGTTGATTACGCTTCTCTCAGACTCGTCCGCTGATTTTTGCCAGGATATCTCAAGTGTTGTCGCTCAGTTCGCGATCCCAAAACCGGAGATCACGTACCCGAGAAAACAGACAATACAAGATCTTTTCATGAGAGGTAGACATTACAGTATGACGTACATGTTCCCCTCGCAGACGGTAATGTCTCCACCACCAAGACAGCTTTTCACACACGGGTTAGGCGAGGGAAAGACCATTACTATGATCGGAAGGAGAAAGCGTGGTAAATCTAATATTCTCAGAGACATTCTTGATCGTTTTTCCGAGGGTGATTACCCTGTTTTATGTAAACATCGTTGCCTGTAAGGGTAAGGGCTCAGGTGTCGCCATTCGCACCTCCCCTTTCTCGATAACCAACTTGCTCTCTGGTACCCAAAGCCGTTCGTGTAATAAACTTCTTTTTAACTGACGGTTCGTCACGATAAAACCACGTATCGCGATAGACACAGACTTGTTCTTTGGTCGGAGTTTAACACCAACTTTCTTTTTACCCAACGCGAAAAGTGGTGCGTAAAAAGGAATCACGGATTTACCTTTCTTAATTCTGCCTTTCTTACACATAAGGTCTCCGACAAACACACCTATTTTCATCGGCGCCTCTGCCTCCACGATGATCTGAGTCAGAACATCTACGAAAGGATCAAGCTGATACTTATCATGAAACATAACCACTTTCTGTACGTGTTGTGTAGTGGAAGGACGTCTTCCAGTATGTGGGTGGAAGAACTGTGGAGTAATATGAACCCATCCTGATGATTTACGATGTTCCATGTATCTCAGAGTTCTTCCTCTTTTCTGCTGTTTTCTGATCATGTCTCTAAGCATGACATTGACACCTCCGGATACGTCTCTCGCGTAGTGCCCACGTCCGAACATCTCATCCACTGTTTTCTTCTCCATCTTATTCTCGCTGACACATGTCTTACAGACCAGCTGATTTCTCGGGCAGATACAAAGGTAGTAAGCGTCTTTGTATCCCTCCGACTTTTTCTTACAGCTTATACACTCCCATCTGTTAGTAGGAGATTCAGGACTGTCAGACATCTCACACCTTTATGCTTTACATAAGAAATTGCTAGCGCGTCTCTTTCTTTTTTGTCACGTATCATATAACTCCTTGATGAGTGCTCGACCTCGTAGTATAGGACAGTTGAACGCATCAGCCGTTCGAAGAAACATTAACGCGAGCGGAAACATGAACCGTAGTATTCGGAATCTTCGTAGGCGTCTGCGTCAACCAAGACGCGCACCACGCAAAGCAGTTCGTAAACCAAGGGCACCCAAAAGTTCTACACCCTCCACGGGAACACCCTGGACAGGACTTCTCTGGGCTCTTCTTACATTGGCTCTTATCATCTTTATCGTCTCTTTCATCTTCCACTTCTTCGTACAACAGCAAGTCGCACAAGCAGGAGACAGAGTGGTTGATCAGACACGTGTGATGATCGAGGACAGGTTCAGGAGAGCACCTAAGGGTGTTCTGGATATGCCTACCCAACAAGGTGCTCCTGTGAGCACAGAGGGTCCACCTGATGATACAGAGAACGCGTACCTGAACCTGTACGGTTCTCCAGACGCGCCAGGTTTCTCCGGATATCCAGGAGGTGTCGCCCCGGGCTACCGCTCCTACCTGCCTTGGGGTCAAGGTGCGTACGACCCTGGACTGTCCTACATGGCCAGCAACTCCCAGCAGTACCCCTTCCCAGGTGGACCTTCGTACGCGTCTAACTACAACTGGCGCCGTTGGAACCCGGAGTACGCCAGATCTCGACTAGGTGACTATTACTTGGACGCAGAATTAGGTAACGTCCCCCGATCTCAGTTGAACGAGTACGTACAGCAACAGAACCGTTACATTCGTAACGTGAATAACCGGGTACGTCAGATCAACCAGGATCGTATGTACTCTCCGCGTTTCCTGAGACACAAGGCGGAGCTGAAGGAGCTGCGTAATTTCGAGAGACGTCTGGCGAACAAGGTAAATAGGGAGAGGGAGAACCAACCTAGACTTCCAGACTCACCATATCTGTAATTTCAAAAATTGATAAAAACTTCCCAGGCAATCCAATAATAATTAGTATCTAGGTTAACATGGGACTGTTGTCTTCATCACTAAAGTGGGAGGATGTGAGAGCACAGAACGCCAAGTCCAGACCGGCTCACATTCCGGAGATCGTTCTTTACGAGACGAACGTTCATCGATTCTACCTGACAACCACATGTAAGGTGGTAGCCTTAAGGAGAGATGAAGGGGAGTGGATTGTCGCAGGGATCGTTTACGGCTCTGCCATGAACTTTCAATTAGAGGATGTCGTGTCACATCTTTCTGTGTCGGAACTGCCGACTGACCTTTTGGATCTGGTAGAGGCCTACTACGGTCCTGGATACATCAACGTGTACTACCAGAAACCACGGAACGGATTCTACGGCATCATCCCCAACCCCTGGCTTGATTTGGAAGACCAACCTGTCAGGTACAACATGAATTTTGGCAAAGCCTTCAAAGACTCTTTTGGCGACTACAGAGGATCGCCAGAATTTCTCCATTTCACCTGTTACCATCTACGCGATGCGGAGGAAAGTCTCAACTCCTATTGGCAATCCCGACGATAATGCCGTGTAAACCCACGGTACGGTAACAAACGCCACTAAGAACTTCCTTTCACCTTCAGCGTCGTTAAGAACGTCAGGCTGAAGCTCATAGAACATTGAATAACAACACCTCGAAAGTTTCGCACACCATAGTATTTTCAGATTTGTTCTGAATTAAGACCAAAATAGTAAAGGTTTTTTCAATGATTTTCAAAAGTGTTACACTGTAAACCCTCTTGAAAATCCAGAAATATATTGGGGTAAATCATAACACCCCGAATGTGGCGCTCTGAATCCAAAGATCAGTTCTACATCATCAACGGCTTCGCCGGCGACGCGAATATCTACCGCCATGGCAAAAAAGTCCTGAACCTTCACAAAGCTCTGAAGAACTTCGCAGGTAAGTCCTTCTGGGATCTCACCGGAAGAGACTACACCCACAATAAGTGGTACATCGCTATAGGACAGGGCGATAACGTGGTGGGTACCTGTATGGTATCTCCTCTTGATAATACACATCAACTTCTCTCCCACTTGGCCTATCGTGATATCGATGGGTTGGCACACGATCTGATCCGTTACGCGCGTGGCTACGCAGGAAACAGCCAACTTGTGTATCGTGTCCCTGAGAGAGATGTTGAAGAGCAGAACAGAGCTAAGAACCTAGGGGCGCTGGAAGCCAACGTTGTAGCAGCCCGAGGTAACGGCATGAAGACCTTTGTTTTCACAGCCGTGACACGCATCACAAATAAGTACAAATAAGACAAGTAATAACATCTGTAGAACAAGAAATAGTCACCATCCAAGAACGTATTCTAAAAAGAAAAAATGATAGAGCATACGTCCCACTTCGAGGCAGACTAATCAGTAAACGTTCAGGCAAAAATGGAGGAGGTCAAAGAGAGAAAAGACAGAGAACCCGTTTTCAACCTTCTGGACGAGGAGTCATGTACCCTTCTGGAATCTCTTCCAGAATGGGCTCGCGTCTCCCGGTATCGTACCAGGAAATCGACATGCCCCTGGAGATATCGGATAACGTTAACAGAAGATTACCCCATTCACTGCCTTCTCATCGGTGATGCCAGGCGAAAACAAGGGTACTCTAAAGCGTTCAACATCCCTGCGTCCAAGCGAGAAGTGGGCAAGAAAGGCACGCCGACATTCGGCGATATCGTGATCACGCTTCATCGCATCATTCAGTATCACATGGGTGAGTTTCTCCACTACTTGAATGTAGCCGAGAAGGAGATCCAGTGGGATATCCTGGAGGAGGCGATGGAGCTGACCAGACCTCTGAGAGGTGTGATCGGAGAGCCTTTACAGAAAGAGATCGACGATCTAAACATTCGATATCAGACCAGTAGACCTGATTTCGATTTTGAGCCAAGAACACAAGAGTCTGATATCGAGTCAGTGGACACCGGTGAAGAGTACAAGATCGTTCTCTCAACAGACAGGGATGACGGAAAAGGTCAACCCCTGGCTTCTGCTGGAGGGTTGGATCCCAGATCGATTCTGAACCCTGACCCTAACTATCGCTCCTCAGAAGACTCGGATTACGAGCCCACCACAGAGGATGAAGACAGTGATGACAGTGATGACAGTGATGTCAGTGATGTCAGTGACCAAACATCTGAGGATGAGGTGGATGAGGTGGATGAGAGTGATGTGAGTGATGTGAGTGATACAGACCAGTGATCACAAATGTTACAAGTGTTACAAGTGTCCAGCTGCACAACTCTGAAACATAGTTAGAAGACCCTTCGGGTTCGCACCTTGTAAGGTCGCCTTCACCTGACCACCTTTGATAACAAGGAAGGTGGGAAGGGCTGTCACCGAGTAGTTCGCGGACACCCCTTGACATTCATCTACATCAACGCTGATACAGTACCCGTTCTTACACTCATTCGACAAAGCGTCAAACTTAGGCTGAATCGCCTTACATGGACCACACCATTTGGCTGAGAACTTCACGATAAGGTACACATTCTCGTTGGTTGCTCTCTGAACGAACTGTTTGAACTCTTCGTCGTTTGCTACGTGAATGGACATGGATTTGCTTATAGTTCCTCTCAGAGGGTTTCTTAAGTCATCCTAACGCGAATTATTCGTCGGTTTTCGGCGATGGTGAACAAGGCTCGCCCACCCGTTGAGGCATTCGCGCGATATCAAGAAGATTCCACGTCTGGTTCTCCTTTCCTAGAAGCACAGTCGAGTTGTTCTTCAGAGACTCACGAGTTGTCTCCAGCCTCTCCAGGAACATCGCGTTACCCTTGAAACACTCATTCGCTGTGTCATACTTTAGACGCATCGCGTCAGCTTTCGCCTGTGCGTCCAGTCTCACCTGCTCTGCATCCGCCTCGGCTGCCAGAACAACAGCCCTCGCCTCACCTTCCGCCTCCTTGATAGCAGCGCGACGCTTACCATCCGCTGCGATCTCCAAGGCGTGCGCCTGGTTCTCCGCTGCGATCTTCTCCTGCTCCGCAATAATAATATTGTTCATGGACTCCTGAACACGACGTGTCGGACGAATCTCCTGAAGCTCGACAGAGATCACCTCCATACCCCAGTCAGTGACCTGTGACTCCAACTCATCCTTCAACTTCGCGTTGATGGACTGACGCTGAGAGTTCGCGTCCGCCAGAGTGAAAGTACCCAGAACGTTACGCAGAGTAGTCTGTGCCAAAGTAGGTACAGTGTTCTCGTAATCATCAACGTTGTATCGTGCCTTGTACGGGTCTTTCACTCTGTAGTACGCGACAGCGTCCACAGTAGCGTTCAACTGCTCCTTGGTGATGATAGACTGCTCAGGAATCTCAACCTTGTGCATGTCCATGGGAATAACCTCCATGGAGCCGATGCCGAATGGCCAGACAGCTCGCAAACCAGGATCTGCTGTTCGTGTGTACTTACCGAACACCTCGACAAGTCCCCTTTGATTCGGACGAACGATGTGAAGGGATGTGAGAACACCAAGAGCTCCGACAGCTCCTGCTCCCATAAGTACCTCGGTGGCGATGCCACGTTTCTGCTGATGGTTAGTTCCAAGGACAGGTCTAGTCTGTGTGATAAGAGGGCGCATAGAGTAGTGATGTGTAGGAGAGCGAGCACGGGGTTTCCTTGGATTCACCGGAGGTGGTTTGACAATGGGTGGGTTTTTTCTGATCGGTCTTACCGGCTTGGGGTGAAAGAACGGACGTTCTCTCATCCGAGGTGGTTTCCTGAAGGTTTTTGGTGCTTTAGTAGCAAATGTACGAATCATTGTTAGGATAACGTAAATGTTCCTTTGTCTTAAATAAGTTAAGCTCTCCCTTTAGTAAGAAGAATGTCATGGTTGACTCGTTCGAGGGCTCGTTACGACGTGGAGAGTTCAAGAAAAATACATCGAAATACCACCTTGGAAAGCTAAATAACGGTGGGTTCGTACTGACTGATTCAGATACAGGAAAGACGTGGAAAGCCCCTTTAGCCACGCGATACATAGAGAATTGCTGTTTTCATTTTGAGACTATTGAGAGTATGTTAGAGAAAAAGACTGTGTTCATTCTAGACATCATCTGGAAGAACGGAATCGTTCTACAAGAAGTAGGTGATTTGATGAACTGTAACGTGTTAATCGGGGCGTGGTGGTGTCCCAGTGAGAATGATCCCTTTTCCTTAGTTGATCAAATTAGTGGGCTTCGCCCTTTGACCGATGGGTCTACAACCCAGTCTACTGGCGAGTGTCCTAACTGTAAGTACTCTTGGGGTCGAACAGAACTAATACAGGGTTTCGGCTGTGGACACTTCTTTCATATGTGTTGTCTTCGCAATAAGTGGTTTCGTAAGTACGTTGATAATTACGAGTGTCCTGTCTGTATGGTAAATACTATGTTGTCCGATCGGACAGTTACACGATCTTCGCTCTTTTCATGATCGCGGCCTCGAACTGCTCAAGTCCGTTCTCCTCTTTGTGAAACCTCATCGCGAGCTGAATGATCGCAGAGGTAGGGAAGTTGATCTCCATCTCACGCAGAGTTGTGTCCTTGTTGAAGTAAAATCGAACCAACTTCTGAAACCACGGCCAGTCAAGATACCCGACGTAAACCGGGGTCATACGCCCCTCACGTACAAGCGCACCGTCTCGCACCGACTTGATGAAGTCGTAACGATTCGTTGTCGCCATGATGATGCGTCCAGGTGTCGGGATGGGACCGTCAAATATCTCTAGAAGGTCACCGAGGCAGAGCTTGTAGCTCTCTCCCACCGTGAACTCCTCCTCTTTCTTTTTAGTTTTCTTCTCCTCAGAACTTTCTGGATCCGTTGACTTCTTCTCAACCACAGTACGGATCGCGAACAGATGAGACCAGTCTGGCTTCTTGTCACGATCCATCAGAGTGCGCACGACGTAGTCAAACTCCTCTAGGAGATAAACGACATCTTCTGGCGCGTGTGACTGGTCATGAAAGTACGGACTCGTCAGAACGTTGAGAAGACCTCTCTTATTCTCCAGATAGTCCAATAAATTAACAACGATCAGAGCCTTTCGCCCAAGGGCGATCGTGATCTTGCGTACCAGAGAGGACTTACCAGTCCCTGGTGGACCGTGGAGAAGGATGTTGGTTGTCGGCACCTGCCCTTTGTCCCATATGGAGTCGGGATCGTACTGAATAGTACGTACCATGTCCCAAACGTCATCACGCACTGGTGAGAAGTAGGTCTCAATGGTCTGTTGGTACCTTTTCTTCTCCTCATCCTTGCGACCTTTGTAGATCTGAGCGATCACGTTGTACAGCTTTTCACTGTCCTTGCTTCGCATGATCTTCACGCCGTACACCACAAGAAAGGGGTTGGATTTAGCCTTCTCACGATGATACTTGGCGAGAGCTCGGTAGTACTCTAAAGGAGTGACCGGAGTCTTCTTAGTCCCTGTCTTCATCAATTTCGAGTTTATCATATCTACCTCAATACGCAAGTACCGAAACCGCTCCTTCTCTTTCTCCTCATTATCTGTCTTCGTGTCGTAACCGATGACGATCTGACCGCAGATCTCGTGATCCGTGTCTCTGAACTTGATAATAGATCCGTCGATAGGAAAGAACAGCTCGTCGGTTGAAGGGTAACGGCGATTTCCGTACTCCATGTTCGGTAAATCAAAGAACTCCTTCTTCTCCTCCATGTAGGTCGTGATCCTCCAGATCTTCCCATACTCATAAAGCGCGAGGGTCGCGAACTTTGTCTTCGTAGGCTTCTGGAGTTTCCAGCGTTTGTACAAGTACCACCCACCTAGGACGAGTCCCAGTACGAGAATCACCGTAGCGACGGTTTTCGCGTACCAGAGAGTCGCCCCCGTCAGGAGCGCGAGACTGGCAAAGTTGATGTTCAACAAGAAGTACTCAGTCATCGTTGTGGAGAGAGTCATCGCGTACATCATGTCCAAGTTACCCCATTTCATCAGGGCGTTGGAGATAACGTTGGAAATCAGAATTTTCTCGCTCATGGTTTTCTAATTCGCTACTCGTGTCGTGTTTTTGTTATTATTTATAACAAACTGTTCGACTCAATATATCAATTTTTACTGTAACTTACTATGATTTAACGGTACGATTACCGCTTATTTACTGCTCCGAAACGGAGCCTACCTCCTCCAAAGGTGGAAGGTCAGTTTCCCCATCCTCAGTCTCTGTCACCATCGCTTGTGATAGCGGTGGACAAGGAGAGAAAAGGGAACCTCCCAGAGAGGGTGGCATTGAGTCCACGTCACCTGTTGTCATAGAACGACGAGGGAACGGTAGGATCGGCGCCGAAGACGCATGGTTCATACCCGAAAGAGTCGTGTTCAGAGGATCAAATCCTCCGAAGTTGCCAGCCTGTTGGCGCCTCAGTTTTGAGGGGGTGTAAACGCCTGTGTCACTCATCTGGCGAAGAACCCCCAACTGAGTTGCTCCACATGATGTGGTGGCACGTGCTAGTTGCGGGATAGTAGACTGGAATGCCTTCTGATCATCACAAGAGACGTTAAACTCAACGCCCATAGCACGACCCATCGCGCAGGCGTCCAGTCCTACACCCAGGAAGACAAACTGCCATCCCTGCTCTTTCAGAGCCTCAATTCGTACCCTCACCTCCTCGCGGGTCGCCTTAGCGTCCACAGTGAGATGAGAGTTGTCATGACCATCCGTAAGGATGATCACCATCTTGCGATGGGAGCTCTTGCGCTCCTCGGTCTCTGCTAACACCCTCATGATTGTCTCGTAGAGAGGTGTCATCCCGTCGGGCTGGTACTCGACCAGTTTCAACGGAACCAAGTTCTTCAGAGAAACAGCGTCACGCACCTTACGGATGCGTACGTATTCTAGGTCTTTCTTTCTCTCGGTGTCGAAGAAGGTGAGAGTGTAGGTAGAGTTGGGATGAGCTTGGTCGACAAGTCGACACGTGTACTCGTTGAGAGTACTCACGTACCCGTTACGTCCGGAGCTCATAGAACCAGAAGCGTCGAAGATCGCCACCACGTCCGTGGGAGTGCTCTCCTCTGTCTCAGGTTCAGACTCATCTTTCTCCTCAGACACGTCGGAACTCACCTTGTCGGGGCTAGTTGGTTCAACCACAGCCCACTCCTCTGTCGTGGTTCGGACAACGTTGTGGGTGGAATCACCAGTTGTTTCTTTCTTTGTGTCAGACATTTCGAATGTTTTTTTTGTCAGAACGTCGTCGGGATTGAAAGAGATTGTGTATGATTTTTGCTTACAATGCTTCGTTCAGAGATCAATTTTAAACAAAATTGATCAAAAAAGCCAGCGTTGACTATAATTTAGGTTAGTAAACCATGGAGAAAAAAGAACAGACGTTCCCTGATCTTCCCCAAGATCTAGACAAGGAGATCAACTGCTTCAACGTCGAGCCTGTCTTTATCGTGATTCAGGAACAGACGTACTGCTATCACGGCTCCGGGAACCCTCGACCTGATCTCAAGTTTTGGGTTTTCGACAACCCTTCGTTGGCAAAAAAAGCAGACTACGACACTACAGCGATCCTTTTCGACCATGCTGATGAGGATGACCGGCATATCACGATCCTATATCCTCTTCTCAAGGCTGGAGAGATGTTGGAAGAGAAGGAGGAGTTACGCCGTGTCGATCTTGAGGAGAGAGACGCGATAGGACAGGCTCGTGATTTTTTTGATCATATCGACATTCTTGGTGACTCAACCCTTCTAAAAAAGAGAATGGGTGTGAACTGGAACCATATGTTCATGGTTAAGGAGGAAAAATCAACAAACTGGCGCCTCTCACCGACGGAGGTCAAGGGACTACCTTGCTTCAAGGTGCCTATCAACGGATCTACGGGACTTATTCAAGGAACTCCGGAGTTAGAACCTCTACCGGAAAAACCACATCATTTGTGGCAACCAGCACCTTACGCGTTTCAAGATCTTTTAGGTGATGACAGCGCCAGTGAGATTGAGGTGTGAAATCATTGAGTTTTCCAACACATAGTATAACAAAACGAAGTTTGACCCATGTCCTCTCACGATCTTCGTCAAGCTGTTAATGATAAGACAAAATTCCCTAGCGAGTTAGTAGATCTTACACTTCAGTTCAACCCGATGACATGTCTGTTCGTCGCGGAGAAGATCAGTGTTCCAACGTCTGATCCGACGATGCCACCAGCTGTTCACTGGTCAGCAGGAACGTTCTTCTCGAAACGTAAAGCAATCCTTTACTTTTCGAAAATCGGTTCGTATAACCGTATCCTGCGATCAAGGCGCATTGGTGAGGACTCACCTTTCCGTTATCAGTTATTAGGGTTCTTGTTAGAGCCCGAGAGAAAGGTGAAAGAAAATGAGCTGATCCCCATTGTCGACGTAGCAGTAAGCTCAAAGTCACACTTCAAAGGTCTGATCGGACTTATTCGTCGTTCTGTGAAAAGATTCCCTTTTCTTAAGGAGATCTCACCATATGACAACTCTGATCAGGGTGATGACGTGTCGCCCGGAAAGTACCAACATCTATACTCATGGATATCAAGAGATGGTGCCTCATGGAAGTACATAGTCTGTCAGTATCACACATCAGGGTGTCGGTGTGGTTGTCGCCCGACTAATTTGTCAGAGAGACAGGGGATGTCTAACCTGGCGCATTTTGGATGGGATTAGATTCTAATCCCAGTCGGAGCCATGGGACTGAGCTTGCTCAGTTCAGGTCGGAGCCATGGGACTAAGAGATAGGACTAAACCTTTTTATGACCTAATATATAGGTTCAAAGCCATGAACGAGTTATTTTCCTCTCTTCTCGGATTCTTCTTCACGGTTGTTGTCCTCCTGATCTTTCTAGAGAACTGCGGGTTCTCCGCGGGGTGCGGAAGAGGGTTTCGTTCGCGTAGAATGATGGAGAGACTTACTAACCCCGCACCTATTCCGGAGATTATGATGCAAGAGTTAAAGTCCTGTCCAGGGCCTCTGGCACCACCTCCTCAAGCGAGCGATGTTCTGGAAGGGTTCGCCACGGTTGACGCGAGCGGATCACAGCATCCTCAGCCTCCTCTTCCTCCGATGCATCAGCAACAACAGCAACAACAGCAAGCTGGTGTGAACGATCATTATCTGGAGCATCCTATCCACCCGATGCATCCCCATGATCCTATGGGTAAAGCACACGGACGCCAGATGTCTTCTGAATCTGTTGTTGATCTACAACAGTGGCATCAGAACAGCTTGTAAACTTACTTCTTCCCCTTCTTCAGCTTATTAGTAGCCTTACGTACGGCTCCTGCGTAGTTCTCAGAGATCTTGATACAGTGTTTCACTCTAGCGTTAAACTGAGCTCTTGTAGCATGACCGCACGCGGTCTCCTTACCGAGATCAATAAAGTCTTTCACGCACTGCAGATGCTCAGCCCACAGATGCTCCCATTGTTTACGGTTCCCGAAGTGTTTAGTCAAGAAACTAACCAGTTTGGCACCGTTCTTGCGTAGATCCTGTACGGACTTACGAGCCTTTCCTGCCTTATGACACATGCCGAAATCTTTGGCACCACAAGGGCAGGCGAACGCGGCACCAATGTATTTTCCTTCCAACATCACATGCTCCGCCCAAAGACGTCCGTAATGTCTACCGGTCTCCGGGTTCTGAAACACCAGAGTCATCGCGTCCTTCCACTCACGCGTGTTTTTCGTGAGTCCGTCCAGTCCTTTCTTGAGCAACTTCTTGGACTCTGACTTTCTTTTCACCAGTTTGCTCTCCACCACCTTCTTGGCGGAGAGAATATGATTCGCCATCAGTCTTTTCCAATTTGTCATCTTGTATTTATTGTGCTGTATAATACTCCTGAGGAAATCCAGAGAACATCCCATTAAAGGGATAACTCCTCCAGCTCGACGATCAAGGCCTTGTCAGACCTTTTCAGCTCATCCAGACAGAGCCTCTCATCATCCCTCTCCTTCACACCGAACGTGTGCTCACGAATGTTCTCCTGTCCCAGAGCGATCACGTCGCCGTGGTACCAGTTCGTCACCTTAAACCTCGTGTGAGGCAGGAAGATCACCTCGGAGTCGAACGAGAACTGAGAGTAAGGTGCGACGATTCTACCTGTCTTCGACTTGATGATGAAGATCACACCCTTGCGCGCCTTCGTGGTGAACTGAGGGCAGTTCTCCAGGGCGACCCTCCACATCGTGCTTCCACTCACCAGATGTTGCCACACAAACTCACGACCCTTCTGGAACAACGTCCTGTCGACACTCGCACTACCAAGGAACACCTCTCCTTCGAACACAGGAAGCTTGCGCAGAGCCTGGTTGAGAACACCCACATACTCCTTGATCACACCATCAAGTGAACTCTCCAGTAATCTCTGATTGATCACACGTGGAACGATCGCGTTATTCGTGTACATACACAGAGCCATGATCTCATGTGGTGTCAGAACTCTCTCACCACCACCGATCTTGTTAATGACAAACATCTTGGAAAGCCACAGCAGGTTGGAGTCAATGACCGAGTCGAACCCGGACTCGCGAGTCTGAAAGTATCGCTGAACCATCGCGTTCTTCGTCTCCAGCATTCTCAGGTCTCGCACGAACATGTCTTCTAAGATACTTGGGTTAAAAGGAGTGTTCACGAACAGATCCATACGCTGATCAATGCCAGAACGTGGGTACAGCTCGTACTTGGTAGGAGGCCGTCCTAGAAACATAAGCATCGCGTTCTTCCGGTTCTGTTTCGAGGTCGCGTTAAGCAGATCCAGCTCGACGGAGTCCAGATCGGCACCTTCTGTTCTCACAAGATCAAGAACACGAGGGTTGTGAAGCCACTGCGCCCAGACAATGGCGTTCATCCCATGACGGTTCTTACGTGTGGAGTCAGCACCTTTATCCATGAGAACTCGCACGAGATCACGCTTTCCGAAGATAACAGCGTGTTGTAAAGGTGTGGATCCGTCAAAGTCAGGAACGTCCACCACGTCTTTAGTACTTAGACATCCTGCCACACCATGGAAGTTACCAAGCATCTCAACAGCCTCCTTCTCCTCCTCTGGCTCGAACCCACCCTTGGCAAGACACATCAGAGAGTCAAGCATCGGGTTCACCAGAACCTTACGAATCTCAGTACGATCACGGCAGTAAGCCATCGGAGGGTTACCGGCGTTATCTATCAGAGTACTATCAGTCTTATCCCTGAGCAACTTGATGATCTCCACGTAACCCTGAATGACCGCTAAATGTAGAGGCGTTGAACCGTTCACGTCCTGGACGTTACAGTTAGCTCCCAATCTCACCAGCTCTCTGACAGCGTTAACACGTCCGTAGTAACACGCGATGTGAAGAGGTGTGGCACTACCGAGAATCGCGTTGTCCTCGTCCGTCTTCTGATTCAGATCAATGCCGTACTCGCGAAGCACACGAATACACTCAGGACGATCCTGCTCGGCAGACGCCATGATCGCGTTGAATCCGTCGATATGAGCCTTGAAATTAGCGAACTCTGTGTCGACGAAACCCAGAAGGTATGCCAACATCTCATGCTGTCCGTTACGGCAACACAGCAGAATATGAGTGTCACCGTTCGTATTCTTACGCTCTATATCAGCACCCCACGCGATCAGCATCTCCGCTATCTTGACGTTGCCACGGCAACAAGGTCCGTACAACGGCACGTTGCCCTTCAGGTTAGCGTGATTGATGTTAGCACCTGCCATCATCAACTCCTCCATGATACAAGGGTATCTCATAAAAGAAGCAACCCAGAACGCCGTGTTTCCCTTCTCATTTGTCGCCTCTAACTCGGCGCCCTTGGATAAAAAGTACTTCACGTGAGGCAGAGAACCCTTACGAGTCGCCGTAATGAGCGCTGTGTCTTGCTCTGGCTCTGTATGCTCCTTGAGCAAACCTGGACGAGCCTCCACGAGCATCTTGGCACGTGTCAGATACACGTCCGTGTCAGGAGCGTCAGGCTTCTTAGGGATACAGTGATCCAGCAACATCTGTAAACTGGGCTCGGCCTTGTACTCCTCCAGCAACTCTTTAGCCTCTTCGTCCAAACCCTTGGCGAGGCAGACCTTGAGGAACCTGTTCACATCAAAATTACCCGAGCCTCCTTTGGCCTTCTGGTACATAAACTTCACGTACTTGTCTGTCATCGTCTCATCCACCTCTATCTTACCATCACCGTAGTTGGAGATGATCTCTGCCGTGATGGTGTACCCATTGTCGATCGCGAACCTCTCGATGGACTTACGCCTCGGAATTACAGCACCAGAGTCCAGCAGAACTCCTAAAGTGTGGTGGTAACCGTGCTTCTTGATAGCAAGTGTGACTGCTGTCTCGCCGTCCTCGTTCTCCTCCTCCAGAGGCACCTCGAACTTCTCCAGAATGTCTTTAACCACCTTAGAGTGACCACAGTAAGCCGCCAGCATGAGCGCGTTGTTTCCGTTCACGTCTTTGTACAGAACGTCCTCACGACTCATCAGAGACAGAGCCTCCCTCAGATCATCAGAGAGGAACTTGTCACTAAAATGATCCATGATAGCTCTCTGGAGAACGTTCCTGTTCTTGAAGGCGTGGTTACGTGAGTAACGCTTCAGAGGCTGTTCGTTGTATGGTTTCTCTGGGAGCGCCAAAGGCTCTTTGAACTCTGGTGGTGGTAGCGTACGTATTTTCACGTTCGCCTTGTGTGTCTGCCCGAACAAACTGGAGAAACGAAGATCAGATAGCTTTCCCAGGTTCAACGCCGTGCCAGCACGTAGAGCGTCCACCTGCTCAGTGATAAGTACCAGGCGGTCTTCCAGTGACCCATCAGAGTGCGCGGAGATCGCGTCCACCTGCGCCTGTAGCAAAGAACAGTAAAGCTTACGCACACGCTCTGTCAGCTTGCGCTCGGAGACTTTCAGAAGCTCCTCTGCCAACACATCCACCTGATGCGCCAACCATCTCTGTAGAACCATGTCAGACGGTCTACGCACATCCACCTCGACATGAATGTTCTCATCACACGGAGATGTGAGACTGAGATCCATCTTCTGTTCGAGTTTCACCCACTTGGTGAACTTACCGTAGCCACGAGAGTCAACAGGAAAGCGTACGCTCTCTAAAGCACCATCAATCTTCAGAGAGATGGGCACGGTGGAAGCCTTGGAGGCGAACTCGAACACACTCGTCAGTTTCTGACAGAGTGCGTCGTCGTTATCATCCGGCTCAGCGTAACGAAACACGCCTTCCAAAGATCCTGCTGTACGCATGGAGTCAAGAAGACCACGATCACAGCCTTGAGAGAAACCGATCGCGTGAATACGTAAAGGGTGATCTCCCCATCTCACCTCCAACATCTCCTTCAGTTCGGGCACTAGTCTCTCACGATTTCCTGACATATCCTCACCATCGGTCAGGAAAGCGATGTCTACAGCAGAGACGTTATTCAGCTTGTTCGCATCCTCAGGTCGATCCGAGCAGATGTAACGTCGCAGAACAGACTCGATACACGCAAAGGCAGCACGAAAGTTAGTGCCACCGGTGTTCCCGTACTGGTCGGCGGTCTCGATCTCCTCGGCACCGGAACCGTACTTGATCATAACAAGTTTGACCTTATTGTTCAACCGTGACAGCTCGACAATGTGCTTCAAAGCAGTGCTCACCTGAGTCATCGGACGACTACTCATGGAGCCAGAACCGTCAAGAACGGCGATAAACAAAGAAGGACGAGTGGAGAACTTCGAGTTCTCGAGCTCCAATCGCAACTCACAGACATCAGAGCTGTCTGATATCGGAGTTAAAGAACATGACCAATGATGGTTCTTCTTCTCTTCTGTTTTCGCGAGAAAGGAGTCCACCAGACCGGCCAGGACGACATTCTTGGCGGCGTTGACAGCGTCAAACTCTCTCAGATCCGCGTTACATGATGGGCACATACACGCGGGGTTCACTCTGAGGTGTCCTACCAGAGCGGAACGGGAGAACGCCTTTCCACAACAGGGAACTGTCACTGGATCTTGTAAAAGATCCAAAGTGATGGGACATGTGAGGTCGTTCAGAACGTTATTCATGGTTAAAGTTCTGACCGTAATACTACTTATGTCTGGTGCGTTTAAGTGACATTTCTTGTGTTATTAACTATTGACCCATCGCTTGCGTTGATGCGCACGGGACTATTGACCCATCGCTTGCGATGAGTCACGTGCGTTGATGCGCACGGGACTATTGTAGTACCCAGATCTCATCCCTGACATGTCAGGGTGAATTACGACCTGGTGAATGTTATCGTTTCTTTCCTTTCTCTCTAATCAAGCCACTCCGGCTTATCCGGGGTCATCTCGCCTTGAGTGAGCAACTCCTGGTACAGGCGGTGCCCCTCAGCCTCATCCTCGGTGTAGTCCATGTCGTACATGTAGTACGAACCGTACTCCTCCTGAAAGTGGCGACGTTCCTCCTCTTCTCGAAGGTGTTCCTTCTCCTCCATCCTCTTCTGAAGACGAGCCCTCTTTGCCTGTTTCTGGCGACTCTCCTCCATCTTGCGCTTCATGCGCGAGGGGGTCGGTTTAGAGACAGCCTTCTTCGGGACAGAGTGAGTCATGTAGTACATAAAAGAGTTGTCGTTAGATGCCATTGTTTTTGTCGATGACGTCTGGTTGTTTTGTGATGCCATTCTTTTTTGTTTTCTAAGGATTCTTCATCAGTTTTTTATGTCCCCCACACGTCTTTAACTATTAGTAGCAAGTGCTACCGTTTTTTTTTTGTTTTTTTGTTTTTTGTTTTTTGTTCCAGATAGCTCCTTACTTCCGAGCCCTCTGAGCCTTCCTCGCTTTACTCCTTCGAGCCTTACGAGCCCTGTTCCTTTTAGCGTTGCGAAGCTTCTTCCAGCACGTAGAACACTTGTAGAAGATGTTGCTCATCTCCATACCCCACGACACGTATTTCTCCTCAACCACACGCATCGTGACCATGTCTCCCACGAACTTGCACCCTACCGTGTCACACTCCAGATCAATACCAGGGTACTCCACCATACCATCACCTTCGATCTCCGGTCCCAGACCGTAACGGTACACACAGGTGGGAAACCAGTTCTCAACAGGTTTCTGGATATCAGTGCCTTCCTCGACCCAACAACTCGCGCAGTAGTAATCCATCCTGGTCACTTTCAGCGTCATCTTGTCGCGAATAACGACAATCATCAGATCTTTTCCCTCCTTCTCACCACACTCAACACACCTGGTGTGGGGATCTTCCCATTGTTCCTTGGTAAGATGACGAATAGACATTGGGATGTATTTGCGTCGGGATTAAAACTTGAACTTGCTTGCGTACTTGCTTGTTCGGAACACTCAGAAAGTAATACGGCCTGGAAGAATCGTTTCTATTTTAGGGTTTTTCGATTTTGTTGAGAACGTGGTACCCCCATGATTACTCGTTTTTAACGGTACGGGGTACCCATACTAAAACTATCTCCTAACTCAATAACACCTTAGTGTATCAGAGTTCTCTCAATATTTACTTAACCTCTCAACTCAACCTTTTGTCTCACATAATTTACCAGGGCTCGTAATGGCGCCCACACACAGAGTCTCCTCCGTAGTTATCCGAGGTGGCAAACTTGTTACATCCTGGATATGCGCAACGTGTGTTGTTATTCATCGCATCTCGCAAAGCCTTACAATTGTAACAATTACGGAGAACCGTGCCTTCTTCGCGACAATAATCGCATATCACGTTGTTGCCCGCGTACAAGCTCTTGCTCTTGCTCTCGGTCTTGCTCTTAACCTCCTTAGCGTCAGCCATCGTAACGTGGGAAGAGTGTAAGCTTCAGAACTTGAGAACTTGTTGATCAATCCTGATCATACTCTAACTTTTTACTTCTCTTGTGAAATTGATTCTATTTTAACTATGTTGAGAACGTCTGTTGATCTACTTTCAAGCAGATGAACGAGACGCGGTTGGTTCTAACTCTGCTAGAGGTTTGTTCCAGGTACTCTCGTAGTTCCAAGTAGCGTAATTTACCTCTTGTGGAGCCCAATTAGCAGCGCTGTTAGCATGAATCTTCTCAATACCGGCGTCAAAAGCCTCTTTCTGAAGCCTTTGCCACTCTTTCTTAGCTACTCGGTACCTCTCCTTGAGAGGAGCCAGCTTCTCCTCAGAGACTCCTTTCTTCTTCTCCTGGTTATACTCCTTCAGGATCTCTACCCTCTTGGCGTCTGCCAGCTCTGCCTGAGCCTTCAACATAGTCACCTTGAGATCAACCAGGCGAGCCTTCTCGCGAAGAACGGGCACGTCAGCCAGAGCCTTGTGATATCGCTCTTTCGCCTCCTTCTTTTCCTGTTGGCGCTCTGCCCACGCCTCTTTACGTGCCTGTTGAGCCTCTTTCTGTCCTTCTAACCTACCTTTCCAGTAGTACTGGCGCGAGGCGACTCTCATCTCTCTCATGGTCATATACCTGTAGCGGTAGCGACCACCGTTCAGATCCTCGCTCATATGAGGCGCAGGTCTTGAACGATCCACCGGATAGTAAGGGGTGTTTCCCCCTACAGGGTCGATGTTGTAGATGAGAAGAGCCCCAATAATAGGGTCGTCATCCTCTGGGTTCTCTGCTTCGCTCCGCTCCGACCTTCGGCGCATAGAGCGCCTCGTCGGCTTCGGTCCGTGTGTGGCGTACAGCCTGGAGCCGTTCGGCCACAGATGAGCCCAGACAGCCCCTCCTAGTGTCTGCCAGTTTCCGTCCCACATCGTCTTTCCTGATTTCAGCTGAATGCGAATCGCGGCTTCACGATGGAGATAACGCTCCTCCTCAGGATACTGCGCCAGTTTTTCGGAGGACGTTGCGTCAACAGGAGAGTGAGCGAAAGGCTCACCTTTTCCCTCGTCGTCGTAGTACCACACATCCTTACAGAAATTGTGGCGCTCGAGTTGCGGTAGCTCCTCCGAAATGGACGTCACGTCAGAGGTTTTTCTCTCGGTGGTTCCCTCAGTCGTCACACCACCACTTGAGGAGACGTAGAGGTTCATAGAGAACACCTTGGCTTCATGTTTCTGCTTTTTCTGAGGAGGCTCCATCGTAATTTTCAATGAGACGTCTGTTGGGAAAAGTACCTGATAATTTATCGTCTTCCGTTCTTTAATCAATTTTCGCCAAGAAGGTGGAAAATTGATTAAAGAATGAAACATTTGGAGATTAATGGTCACTTCTGACTTTTCTGACGGATAATCAGTGGTAGAAATGACAGATGTGTCTGAATCTGACAGTTTCACAGGATCTGAGACCTCAGAGTTTTCGGGAGATAAAGCCCCCAAAACTTTGACACTAACGCACGCACAGGTAAAGGATCTGAGCAAAGCTCAGACTCTGACGGACGTCGTGAAACTCATTTCTGACGTCAAGTGGAACACAAGGAAAATCACCGAGAAAGCATCAATCGATCAGATCGAGGCTGATCTGGAGTTCCCCTGGGACCCGGAAGCTCTGCGAGACAAGACGATGAGATCTCCTTTGATTCTGAGGGCTTTTCCTGGAGTGAAATGGAAATGGGAGGCGATCACCAAGAAGATCAAGATCGACTCCCTCCTTTGTAACATGGATCTTCCGTGGAAGACATCGAAACTTCTTAAGAGAAAAGAGGAGATTCTCAAGTTCTTGGAGAAGAATAAGAAGAACGAGGATGGGGAGGTGGAGAACGCGGAGATCGTTCGAGACCTAAAGGAGAAACACGGGTTTGAATTTGGAGATGATTTTGGACATGAATGGGGAGTTCGCGCACTCGGAGTCATCGGGTACCTTAAGACTCTAAGTGGGACTGAGGAGAAACTTGACCCATACCAGTTCGCAATGTGGCATAAGAATTACTGTACTGATAAGAGGGTAGATACCGATTACGAGTCCGATTACGACTCTGACGACTCTGATCTGGATGTATCTGTTCCACGATGTGAGTGTAGGAAGAAGAATCCTTTGTATCTTGTCGAGTCCTTCCCTCATCTTCCTTGGGAGATGAAGATGCTAACCAAGGAGGCTTCTTGGTGGTATATCGTAGATAATCCGCATCTTCCGTGGGTGATCGAGGACTTTGGGTGTTACATGATCGAAACTCGTCAGGCTGTTAGGGTTCATCGTGCTTTTCCGGACGTCAAGTTGAACTGGGCGGAAAGAACTAAGGGCGCCCCCTCCCAAGATATTGTGTGTAACCCTGACATACCTTGGGACATGAACGCTCTGGTTCAGAAGAGGTTCTCGGTATGTCTGTACAGAGCCTACCCGAATCTTCCTTGGGATATGGAGAAAGCGACGAAAGATGTCACATGGAATGAGATTCTTGACAACCCTGACATTCCGTGGATTCTTCCGAAAGGTGTTGTGGAACTATACCCGCAAGATTTTCTGCGAAGACCGTACAGTTCTCTGTGGGTGTACAAAAATATTCGAATAAAAGACTGTGAACACATGACAGTTCATTCGAGAGACGTGAAAGCTCTTCTAGAGTCCACATCTCAACATTACTCTAACGACGTTGTTCGAGTAATGCTGGGGTTTGTACTATGAATGTCATGTTAACTACATAATTTTAGAAAGGGTTAGTACTCCCTTCTTCGTCTTGTGACCACACAAGGGTCACAGATCGGCAGGGTGTTCCCCGGAGCTCCGTACTTGTAAACGACGTACTTACACTTGGCGACACCGTCACAATCAGCACAACGTCCAAGCATGGGCTTATCCAAGGAAACGTCCTCCGGAAGCCAGAATGACATAGAGCATCCCATGGTTATGATTGATTAGATGTTTTAATATCCTTGAGATTATCGATCATTTTTCCTGTGCGCTCCGCTTAACATCTTTGACACCCATGTAGGTGTCAAAGATCTCCTGCCCATCTTTGATGCCTGCATAGAGGCATCAAAGATCATGTCGCGATTTCGATACATGTGATAGGAGCCGTAAGTGACAGGAGCTAAGAAAGCCACTGGATAGTGCCATCCGCTCTTGTTGTTCTCGTAAGCGTAAGCGAAGCTCCCTCCCATGAAAATCCCTCGTGCCCAACGGAAAGCGCCGTTAGAGCGGATAGTGTTGTTCACGATCTGTTTAGGAATCTCTGATGCCATACTTTTCGAAACTTTTGTGAATAGTTTTACTATATCTTACACTTAAGTATCAGATATCCTTTAGATTTTTTAAAAACATAATGTATAGTACAACAGATGAATTTTTCTGTAACAGCTTTTCCGTCTGATTCTGAGTTATTTGACTTTGTACCACTTAATGTCGCTGGCCCAACAGGGGCGACTGGACCAAGTGGACCTGCAGGACCATCTGGACCTGCTGGAGCAACAGGGTCTGCAGGACCAGTTGGACCAGTTGGACCTACAGGTCCTCCCGGTGGACCCACCGGTCCTACTGGAGCCACGGGTGCCACTGGTGTAGCCGGAGCAACTGGAGTAGACGGTGCTACCGGTGCCACAGGTGCCACTGGAGTAGCCGGAGCTACAGGTGCTACAGGTGCTACAGGAGCCACAGGTTCTACGGGTCCAGTAGCCTCAACTGGACCAGTTGTTGGTGATGGTACATCCGGTGATCCTTTAACCTTGGTTCCAGGTGTAAACTGTAGTGATCATCTACAATGGGACAGAGTTAACACACAGTGGACTGTTGTTAGAAGTCCGGGAATTACGGAAGTTACTGTAGGGCCAACTACTGGATTGTATCCAAGTGTCGCTGTCGCTATAGCACAAGGGTGTCCGTCTGTGCGAGTGGTAGACACGTTTACTGAAGGTGGAGTCCTCAATCTTACATCTGATCTTTTCGTGTATATTGACTCAGGAGTCACTTACACATCAGCAGGAATCACATCAAATGGATTTAACGTTAACTTCTCAGGAGCAAGTAATCTTACATCATCTAATTTAACACTAACCGCTCCTATTACAGGTACATCAGCAACATCTGTTGTTTTTAATTTTGTTCGTGTTACGAACAACACCGCCTCACTGCTTGTGACAGGTGTTGACGTGAATGTTCAAGGTGTGAACAGCACGTTTATCGCTCGAAACGGATCAAACAGTCTTTTCGGAAACGGTACTGATGATATCAATCTGAGTTTGAACAACTGTACAGTAGAATCAGGTGGTGCCTCTTGTGACAATGTTCTGAACATATCTACTGGCTCAACAACAAGACTCTCAGATCTTCGTTTTAATGGTGGTTACAACCCGTTTGGTATTATCGTTCATTTACGTAATAATGACAATACAACGAGTAAGGTAGTATGGAATGGATCATCGGTAGGAGAGTTTCTACTCGCAGGGCAGAACTCTGATATATCCTCAACAACACAAGGTAATCTTAACATTATGGTTTTAAACCAGAGTAAGTTGTCACAGTTTAGTTGTAACACCATTAGTACATCAGGTATTAGTGGAACAACTGGTGATAATCTTCTTATCTCTGACGGTTTTATTCAGGACTGGAATCTTAACACTTTTGCGAACTCTCAAGTTCATAATATAAGTGGTGATTTACCAGGTGGAACTGGTCTGAACTCCGCGGTACGTCTGTTTAATGTAGATGATATTCAGTTGTCAAACTTGGATATTGGAACAGCAGGTGTTGTCCAAATATTTACACCTAGTACACGAGTGAAGATATCAAATCTTAACTGTGGTCATGTAGAAATTGATGGGCTTACTGGTCCAGTAAATGATGTTGTTTTACAGTCTGTATTTTGTCGTGATGGTCTGGACAGTCCGTTGTATATGGGTAATATTAATAGTTTCGGACTTTTGGTTGATGGTTACCAAACATCTGCACGTATTGATTTAAGATTACCATCTGGAAGTGTTGCTAGAGAGTTTTCTCTGAATAATATTCAGGCGTCCACAATATCATCACCTGGATTACCTACACGTACAGGAGTTCAGTTTAACAATGTAACACTTACTGGTAATATGACTGTTAACTTACAGAATTCTATGTGGAATAATCTTACCTTAAACGGATTTCTTCTTGTTAATCGTGCTCAAAACTCTTTTAATAATCTGCTTGTTCTAGGCAGTACCGGTGGTATTTCTTTAAATATAGGATCCAGTGAGAATGTTTTCACGAATACTCAGCTTGTCGCCGGAGCACTTATTACAGGTTCACGTAACACACTTCAAGGTATAGATTCCTCTGCGACAACTTCTAGTGCTGATATTCGAATTACTGGATCACATAATGTTATATCAGGATTGTCAAGCTCGGCTATCACATCATCTGCAGCAGCGGGACTTCGTGGATTCCTTGTTGAAGGAAGCTACAACGCAGTCTCTGATATTCATATGAAGGGTATTCAGTCGAATAGTTTACAAGTGTTCGGAGTAACTGGTGTAGGAAACTCATTTACCAATATACACCTTGGTGAGTACCAAGAAGGTTTATCTGGAGCTTCTGGGCCGATTTCGCCAACGGCACCTAGTGGTTTAGCTTTCGGAGGGCAGAACGGCTCAACCGCTAACTCTGGACCAGGTGGGTTGGTAAGTCTTGGAGGATTCGCAACAAAAGTAACAAATCTTGATTTTATTGGTAAAGCTGATAGATTAGACGGAGTATCTGGTAATTTTGACTCAACAACAAGAGTTGAAATATCATCGACCCTATCACAGTACACGAACTGTTATTTCTACAGAAACAACGTAGATTACAACATACACAATCAACGTGATATCTTTGTGACAGGAAGAAACAATAATTTCAATCAGTGTACTGTAGGTACTTTCACGTTTCCATCTGGTGGTGGTGCTGGTACGTTTAAGGCAGACGGAGCGTTGGCTGCAACAGGATCTATTTCTGCAGTATTTCCTGCTTTATCAGGTGGAACAGGTAACTCTATTAGTAATCCTAACACATCGGATCCTGTCTTACCTGCTGGTTCTGGTGTTGGGTTACCTTGGTTATTCAGATCTGATGAAGTTACTTTCTAATTAGATCACTCATCAAGTATGATAAAGTCGTTCGTGTTGATCACACGTGTGTTATCCCCCATATCCTTTTCATCTTTCTGCTTTTTCTTCTTTTTAGGCTTTGCTTTCTTGGGTTTCTTCTTTTTTGGAACAACGATCCCACTTTGTTTACGCACGAAGTTAACCATCGCTTTAGACCGGAATCTATCAGGATACTGGACGACTAAAGTAGTGATAACCCCTTGCTCAGTACGCGAGAGAACCTTGTACTGAGGAAGAGTCATTTTGAAGTAAGGCTCAAACGTGCTCACCGGAATATTCAAGTACTCCATGGGTGGATTCTTGGAATCTCGGCGCTGGCGCCTGATCTTTGATTATTTAAGGGAGGTTCTTTAAGTATAGATCGATCTCGTCGATCGACAAAAATGGGATAAAAAGAAAACCCGAACTAATTCATAGCAGAAGCTACCGAGAAACCCAATATGTCAGGAATGCAAATTTTCGTGAAAACGTTGACGGGGAAAACTATTACCTTTCCACAGTTGGCTTAAAGTAAGTAATATGTTCTAGCACAAGATGTTAGAGTGTGAAACTTGCGAGACGGAATTGTCTGAAGATCAGTTCTACTTTCGTAAAGATACGCAGAAGTATCATAAAGATTGTAAGAGATGTCAGAATAAAAAGGCTTTGAAACGAAAGAAAAACGGGTTAGTGAAGAAACAAGTAAAGTTTGATTTTGTTTGTTTAAAGTGTAAAACTCAAAAAACAAAAAGGATTTCTACTTGAAAGATAAGAAAACATCTCGTTTTGACACAACCTGTAAAGAATGCCGTAAAAAAGAAGCAAGAAGTTGGCATTTTAAGAATAGGGAGATAAGCATAAAAAATGGCACGAAAACAATCGAGAGAAAATGTTAGTCAATATGAAGAAGAACTATCGAAAAAGGATGGAGGAAAATCCTGAAAAAGAGAGAGAAGATAGGAGAAGATGGAAGGAGGAAAACAAAGAACATTATTTAGAATGGACTCGAAAGTACTGGAAGAAAAGATATGAATCTGAACCTAATTTTAGATTAGCAAGGGTTCTTCGATCAAATACAAGTAGGATCATCAAGAATGGATGTACAAAACGATCAAAAACATTAAAAATGTTAGGTTGTTCTGTCAAAACGTGTAGAGAATGGTTAGAAAGTCAGTTTACTTCTGAGATGTCTTGGGATAATCATGGAAAGTACTGGCATATAGACCACTTTCTTCCCATAGCTTGTTTTGATCTTGAGAAAAAAGAGGAACAAGATAGATGTTTTCACTGGTCAAATCTTCAACCACTTCCAGGTAAAATCAACATCAGTAAACATTGTTCTATTCCATCTGAAGAAGAACAGGAACTCCATCAACAAAAAATAGACAATTTCAAAGCCAAAAATGAAGAGGAGAAAAGCATCCTGCCTGGTGAACCTAATAACGTAAATCGTTAAACATCAGGGTAAACAGTTGAGCAGTAGGAAATGCCAGATGCTAGTCGGTAATACCGGCGAGACACCTTATAAATCGGGAAAGCCCTTAGGTGTCGAATGTCTACGACATTCTTCCACTGAGAAATGTTCGCCTTATGGCGAACATTTCTTGAAGGAAGTGTGACAGAGTCACACGACGCCCTAGAGCTTTAACTACCACTTATTAGTTGGAAACTTCTAATAATATCCGGGGTAATGACCTAGGACATGGTAATAACGTTAAAGATTGGGTAATCCGTAGGTAAAGATCCTAAGTTCTAAACTTTAGAATATGGTTCTCCTTCAACGACCGCACGGGTGTCGGTTTAATCGTAAGATTAAGCTTAAGATACAGTCTAGTCCCTAGAGCTCCGCTTGGCTCTACAAATATCCCGAAAGGGAGGGTGTAAACGAGATGTCGACTCGGCGGATACGATCGAGACAGTAAAACAGCGCATACAGGATAAGGAAGGAATCCCGCCTAAATGTTGATTGGGCAGAAAAGCATCCTGCTATCGACAACAGGCTCTGTCGGTAGAAAACAGTTTGAGTCCTGAAAATGCTCAGATGCTAGTTCCCAAGATGGGAGCGAAACACCTTGATGCGGGAAACTCCTAAAGCTTTAACTACTACTTAACGAATCGAAAGAATTGTTAATACTCGGGGTAATGACCTAGAGAGTAATAACGTTAAAGATATTAGCTTCGCACATAGCGTTGCTATAAATGGACAATCCGCAGGCGAGTACCTAAGTCCGTTTAGCAGGATATGGTACCGTCTCAGAGACTGGACGGGTGTTGGTGAGTAATGATAGATTAGCTATCTTGAACTTGCTTAAGATACAGTCCAACAATGCTTGAAAAAGTATTGAAAAAGTCGTATGGATCAACAACGGCTTATATTCGCTTAAATGCTGGCGAGAAAAGCAGTCGGATCTAACAAAAGAAGAATAAGTTAGGTGAAAATCCCGTTAGTGGTTCTTCAAAAATACCACAGCTGCTAGTTCTGATTAATCAGAGCGACATTTCCAAATTGCGGGAAACCCCTTAGAGTCTTTAGTACCAAGTTTAGATAGAAATATCTAGATGGCTCAGAGTTGGAACTGAGGTATGGTTCGCAATGCGAATCAATTATGACTATGTCATAATGGGTAAAAATCTAAAGAATTGGGCAATCCGCAGCCAAGTTCCTTAACTACTTAAATGAAATCAATTATGACAATATTGTTTCCCCGCGAAATGAATAATCCATTTGATGAGAAAGAACAAGGAGTTATTTATCTATTAACAGCTCCTAATGGCAAAAGCTATGTTGGACAGACATGGATGTATTTGTCAGATGGATCTAAAAAGGGAATGAAAGGACGCTGGAAACAACATGTAAACTTGTCTAATATTGGTGGTAATCAACTAATATGTAGAGCAATCCGTAAATATGGTTTTAAGAACTTTACTCAAAAAGTTCTTGTTAGGACACACAAAGATTTTTTAGATCCTTTTGAAGAGATGTGTATCAAAATGAAGAATACATTAGCACCAAATGGCTATAATGTACAAACTGGTGGAAAAAAGATGAGACACACTGAGGAATCTAAAAAAGCAATGAGCAAAACTATGAAAGAAAAGTTAAAATGCCCTGATATGAGAAAAAAGTGGAGTAAAGCCAAAATAGGAAAGAGACAAAATGGTACTCGAAAAAAGAAACGAAAAGAAAATGCCGGATTGCCAAAATATGTTATGTACTACCAATACAAACACTATACAGGATATGAAGTTCAGTATACTCCTCCAGAAATTGATGTGAAAGTAACAAAAAAGTTTACGAAAAGTAAACTAAGTATAGAGGAAAAACTTAAACTTGCTATAGAGTTTGTTAAAAGTCTTCATAAACAGTATGGGACAACATTTGAGTAGAAAGGAGAAGGTTCAGAGACTTGACGGAAATGGGTTCCTTATTTGGAGCTTAAGATAAAGTCCGTCCTCATTGGAAACTTTGAGGATGAGTTGTCGGGCAAACAACTCGAAGATTCTCGCACTCTTGCCGACTACAACATCGACTGGTGTTAGTACAGTGCCTATTGGGTAAACACTGTGCTAGTTCGGTAATTACCGAGCAAGATACCTTGTTGCGGGAACGCCCTTAGGTGTCGAATGTCGTAGACATTCTTCCACTAAGAAATGTTCGCCTTTAGGCGAACATTTCTCGAAGGAAGTGTGACAAAGTCACACGACGCCCTAGAGCTGAAACTACTTCTCACTAATAGGAAACTGTCAGTGATACCCAGGGTAATGACCTCGGGCATAGTAAAAACGTTTCAGATTGGGTAATCCGCAGGCTTACTACCTACGTTCGTGTGACAGAATATGGTAGGGTCTCAACGACTGAACGGGTATCGGTGAGCTTTGAAGGTCTAGTCAACCTGAGCTTGCTTAAGATACAGTCTAGTCCCTTTGAGAAATCATTGGGTATATCGCCAAAAAGAGAGCACATTGCATCAACAGGTGCAGAAAAGTAACCTGCGATCGGTAACTGGATATCCGATCGGTAAACAGTTAGCACTCCAGATTGAGCTCCTAGCGTCACAATATCGCTCCGCTCATGTGTGCAGTTGCTAGTCCACATTTTAGTGGGCAAGATTCCTCAATTGCGGGAACGTCCTTAGGTGTCGAATGTCTACGACATTCTTCCACTGAGAAATGTTCGCCTAATGGCGAACATTTCTTGAAGGAAGTGTGACTCTGTCACACGACGCCCTAGAGCTTTAGCTACCAAGTTAGATCTGGAAACGGATTTAATGGCCAGGGTAATGACCTCGGGTATGGTAACAACGCTAAAGATTGGATAATCTGCATCGAATCCCTAAGGGTATAACCTATGGGAAGCGTTCAACGACTAAAAGGGGATCGGCGAAGCAATTCGCTTAAGGGATAGTCTAGTCCTTTATTGAAAGATAAAGGTAGCTCGCTTGTATTGAGACTTCGTGGGGGTCAGTAAATAACCTCAATCACTATCTGAAGAATCATCTGAAGAATCATCTGAAGATGTATCTTCAAGCTCCTGAAGTTGTTTCTTCAGTTGAGCAACTTCTTTTTCTAACTCTTTGATTCGCCGATCTCTTTTGGCGAATTTCTCTTTGTGAACCTTGTCAGGCATCGTACATTTCCCTTTGTTACAACTAACACAGAGCCATTGTGCGTTACCGTTTCCATAACCAACGATATTCGTATCGATTCTATCGAGGGAAGCTCGGTCCCATGAGCAATCAATGTGGTTGCCCTGGATAGAATTAAGTTTAACACCGCAATGATTGCACTTGTAATCCTGCGAAATGAGAAGGGACTTACAATCTTTCAATTTCATTGAGTTCTCTTCGTTCTCATTTCCATGAGCCCTAATACTGGCTCTCCACTGAAGTCTAATAAGAACGTCCCATGTGTTATTCCTCTTTCTATCGTAGGATTTCTTACAAGCTTTACAGATTCCGGAAAGACCGTCTTTACACATAGCATCTCTGTAAAAGTCTTTCGCTTTTTTCTCTTCTTTACACACTCGGCATGTCTTACTTTCAGCAATCTCTTTTCTTTTTCGTTTCTCTTTGTTTCGTAGGTATTGTTCTCTCCGAGTTTCTTTACAGAGACTTGCTCTTTCGGAGTAGACGCATATCTTCTGATGATTATCACACCATTTTTCAACAGTTTTGGTGGAACGATTAGTCCATGCTTGGCGTGTTCCTTTCTTCTTCACAGTCACAACTTTTGTGTGGCGTTTTGCGTGTCCTTTAGGTTGTTCCATGATGATATATATACACATACCACTCTTTAAGTAATACTAGATGAATAGAGCTCCCATCTAGTATAGAGCCCTCCCTCAATAAGCTCCCCGAGAGAGCTCGGGTTCAACTCTATTTCGCAATAGTCAAAGTATTACGAAATAAGCAAACCCATGTATTACCCCTAAAATGACCAACATCAGAGAGATAAAAGGTGATCTACTCGAGTCAAAAGCTCAGTATATCGTTCATCAGTCTAACTGTGTGACAGCACATGCCAAGCATCTCGCTCTGTCTATTTTCCGCAAGTTTCCTCATGCCGACATCTACTCTCCTCGAAAAGAGGGGAAATACTGTGACAAACCAGGTGAGATTATCATTCGAGGTAATGGAGATGACCAGCGTTACGTCATAGCGATCCTAGGGCAGTTTTACCCAGGCAAGTCAAGATACGGGAACGACACTCCTAATATGAGGCTGATGTGGTTCAAGCGAGGTTTGTCAAAGATAGAGAAGATCGAAGGCTTAACAAGCGTGGCTTTTCCTGCGAGAATCGGGTGTGGGGCTGCTGGAGGCGATTGGAAGAAGTACAGAAACGCTATTCTTGGTTTAGCGAAGAGACTTCCAGATGTTCAGTTTGAGATTGTCTCTCTGACATGAGTAAACACTCGGTTTAAACACAGTGAGAGAGATTCTCAACTGTGAAAATGACAGAGTACTACGATCGTAAAACTGTTAACAACAGGCACTCTATAAGGTTCCCTCAGCCTCAGGATGACGGTTACCATTACTACGATTTTGACACACAAACATGGTTTCGGTGTTACCCTCAAGACAGACTTCCGTACGGACTCTGCTCTTTCCGTCTTGAGGGGAAAGATGAGTCCCAATCTGTGGTTACCTGCCTCGACTCTTACCGGTTAAGCAAAAATATACCAAAGCACACCGATCATGATGAGATGTTAGCAGAGAAGGAATGGCGCGATGATATGTACAACACAGGAAAGGCGTACGAGTTCGACTGGCAACTAAATGACGGTACTTGGGTAAAAGGAGGTATCGCCTGGACAAAAGCCGATATCGTACCAGGTGTCTGTATGATCGGACCGCGTGATCATCCGAACGTGAATGGTTGGGGGTACTATTACAAAGAAAGCAGAAGGTACGCGAAGGCGTGTACGCACACACCTGTGATTATACAGGAAGAGTTGGACGAGGAGAAGAAGAAACAAGAAGAGGCTCAAGAGAGAATTAAGACAAGAAAACGAAAGGTTGCTGAGTGGAAGAAGAAGTTGCGACGTCTTTCCCCGAAAGAGTTCGTACATCTCGCTAATCAAGGTTCCGGCTTTAGTGGATCCATAGGATTTTACGATCTACTTCCGTACTACCTATCTCTGAAGCGCGATCCGAATGAGACAACCGTCGAATCTATTCTGGTTAGAATGAGCCCGGAGGACACTGAGATGACGAGAAAGAGCTTGAAAGAGATCCCAACTCTAACAGGACTTTTCGAATTTGTTGATCAGAACTCTGTTAAGGTGAAACCGAAAGAAGAGAAGTACGAGGTTGTTTTTGACGCTGGTGAGACAACACCTAAAGAGACGAATCATTACGCTGTGAGAGACCAGAAGGGAGTGAAGTCTTTCGAGCTCAATGAGTCTGACGGGTTCTTCGATATTCGTGTTTATAACGCGACCTACTGTTACTTATGGATCTCTCATAACAATTACGAGGATCGCAAAATAGAGATGGTTCCTGTGAAAAAGTTAGATAGTGAGCTTAAAACTGTGTTCTCAGATGATTTGTGTCAAGAGGTTTTGAGTTACGAAGGTGATTACCTAACTCTGGAGGACATCACTTATGACAACCCTTTGTTCCCGTCAGTGATGGGTGCTCAACTACGTTTCTTCACAGACGGAGACAGAGTGACCTACAAAAATATCTGGATAGCATATGAACCTCGAACTCTTTTTACCTCTTTCGAAAACATGTGCGCGATAAGCCATTTTCCGTCAAAGAATACTGTTCTGATGCTAGGACATCTGTGGCAGTCAAGTATGAGCTGTTCTTACGACGATCTTGTTGATGTTACAAAAAAGCCTGAGGAAAAATAATTCTATTGTGTAGATCCTTTTACACTCTGAAGAGGGCTTTAAGGGATAGCACCAACGTACCTACGAAAATGGTGTAAAAATTGATAAATTACGTTTTGTGATCGTTACATCACTATCACTAAACGTACAAGCAATATGTCTACTCAAGCTGAGACCGCTGTAGAGATCCAGGGGAAAACCCTGGAGGAAGCGACTCAGTATTTAATGGAACGTTACCCGGATTTCTGCGTGATGCGATTTTCGTGTAAGTTACCGCCGAAGAGTTTTAAGGAGGAGCCCGGGTACGCCTGTTACCCCACACCGTCAGGGGATTGTGTGATGGCTACACACCCTAATTGGGGAGCGTGGGAACTGATCGCGTTCCTGTACGACTTCACTCATAAGGACGTGACTATGGTTCGTGATATTCCGAACCAGAAGGCTGAATACCACGGGAACTTCCTCGAGTTTTACCCAGAAGGGTACTTTCCAAACACTGTCTCAGAGGAGAAAGGTCGGCAGGTTCTGATTGCGAAGCAGAAGAAAGCTGAAGAGAGGAGGAAAGCTGAGGAGGAGAAAAGGAGGATTGAGAAAGAGGCTTTGGAGGCGAAACTCCGTCCTTTGAGAGAGGAGATCAAGACTTTTATTCGTTTTTCTCTCAGTATTTACGATATTGAGAGAGCAAGACGTTTGGGTGATGTGTACCTAGACAAATTTCTGGTTGATGTCGACAAATACAAGAATCGAATCAGCTTTCCAGAATGGCCACAAGATGATACTACTGCTCAAAATCAGTATTATCTGGACTGTCTACTACTGTGGAATGACTGGTTAGTCAATAAGATGCCGGAGAGAAAGCTGAACTTGCTTTGCGGAATGATTAAGGCTTTTTCTGTCTTCACAGTTCTTGTCGAGGATGGTGAGTCGTACATGACATTTTTTCAGGAAGGTTTCTTCTTTGATGGCAACAAGGCAGTTGTTATTCGAGGAGGGAGATGATTATTGTAAACACATTTACATAGTTGATTTTCACAGAGGGATTATTTGAGGAGGTAGGTAAAAAATGATATCCGACATAAGAGTTTCCGATACCATAGCATAATATTTCTAAGATGCCCAATCATTGTGGAAATCGACTAACTGTCACGGGTGATTTCAAGGATCGCCAGGCTTTCGTGGAAGCTGTCCGGGAAAAACCAGAGAGCGATGAGACAAAAAGCGATGAACTAAGCGCTCTGGACTTCGATCAGATTCTTCCACAGCCAGAAGACGTCGACAGATGGGTCGATCCAGAGGCACGCTCCAGGGGTCCGATGGCTATACTCTTCGGAACATCAGGAGGCTGGTACGGCTGGCGATGTAAGTACTGGGGTACCAAGTGGGGTGCTTACGAGGTTGAGTTGAAACACGACGAGAAAGAGACTGTGTTCACGTTTCAGACAGCCTGGGCACCTCCCAACGAGAACCTTATGAACGCGATGGCAGCCAAGTTCCCGAACGTGAAGCTCGATCTGCGTTACGCGGAGAGAGGCTGTGAGTTTTACGGGTACTGGACAAACATTGAGAGAATGAATGTTTACGGTACGGAACCTCTTGAGAAGGCAAAGTGCTGGAAGTTCCAGAACGATGATATCGTTCATATCGAAGGAACCGAGGAGGTGGAGGAGGACTGGAAACTACGACCAGGACTGGAGCTGTACGCTGATCTGTACGAGATGTCTGGCTGAAAGACAGACAGTCAGAGCCTTGTCTGGTCTGGTTAAGGTGACTGGTTACTAACATAGTTGATTTAAGGTAAGTTACGTGAAAGACACAATGATTATTACATGGATTCAGTACTTAGCCTAACGGACAGTCGTCGACAGAAAATGTTCGCGGGATACTCCCTCGGGATATCCCTGTTCTCCCCTATGGCGAACCTGTATCAGATCAAGAGGTTACACCCTTCGGTGAACCCATCTTATCTGCGCATGTGTGCCTCCATCTACCCGCACCAGGTAGGACTACGTATGTTACAGGTGAACCTGGCCACTCCGGTGAAAGAGCACATGAACCCGTGGTTGGCTTTTGGCACTCTAGGAGTCCTTCAAGGGTGTGTTTACGGACAGGCGAACGTGAGTTTCGCGAAGAAGCTCAATCTGACAAGGTCTTTAAAACTAAGAAATATCTTTCGTGGTTCCGGGTACGCCGGAGTACGTGATGTTATCTCACAAGGAGTACCATTCATGTTCTCAAAGAAGTTCTCTCAGAGGTATCTTGATCCTATATGGCCGTCAAATGATCCTTTCACGAACTCTGTGAAACACTGGAGCTCGGTGATCTCCACCTCTGTGGTGGCCACTTACTTATCACACGGATTCCACGTCTGTCAGACAGAGATGCAGACAAACACCTCTCTGAGTTACTCAGGGGCGATCAGACAAGTCTACAAGGATCATGGATGGAGATTTCTTAGAAAGGGTGCGGAGGCTCGCGTTGGGTTGCTTCTTGTCACGAACATTTTCAACGAGATCTTCCTGAAACCAGCCTGGGATGAGAGATAGTTTTAGATCTCTTAACAGCATCAACTTCGCTTGGCAGGTGAACAAGGGATATGATGATCAACTTATCACATGGTTCTGTTACGATACATTCTGTACAGCTTCTTCCCGTTCTTGGTAAAGTCATATATAGTGTTAATCGATGATTTATGAACTGTCACAATCATTCCTTCTGGGAAACGGGTACACTTTCCACCGTCACACTGGTATCCCCAATCGGAAGGACATTCTGTTTTCACCAACTTGTGACCACAATACTTATTTTTAGGATTGTAACATTTATCACAAACATCAAGATTACATTTGTAAAAGCGCACGTCTTCCACATTCCATCGATGAGGACACTCCCATCTATCTTCACCCTGTCTTATCTGACGTGGATACTTGCAGTACCAATCAATGATTCGACCAATAACGCGGTTACCAGAATAATGATCAAAGAGAACGTAGCGATAGTACTTTGAGCCATCTTTGTCAATTAATGTCACATCAAACACATCTCCTTGTTTGAGAAGATTACGAGAGTTTGTAGGAAGATGTCGTAGGTACGACGTTCCCCATTTAGAGACAAGACCGTTGTTCATAAACTCGAGTGTGGTGACCTTATCTGCTCTTTCAGCAGTGTAAAAATGAGTGTATTGGTGTCGTTTGGGCATGGTTATATCATATAAAGGTAACGATCCTTTATATGATAGGAATCATGGGAACACCGTTATCAGTGACGCTACCAGACTTCTACAAGAATCTGACTCTGGGCAATATTGAAGGAGTCAGAGGGGAGATAGAGATAGCTGAGGAAGCTGACGAGCTTGATTACCATCATATCATCAACTTGTCAGGACGGGATGTGATATCAGAGAGGATTCGAGTACATGATCTTCAGATTGATGACAAGGAGTCTCTGACCTTTGATGTTTTTAACAAAACCATGTTGAAAGCTGTGGAGATTCTTGAGAACGCTGAGAAGACAGGTGAGGGTGTGTTCGTGAACTGTCTGGCAGGATGTAATCGGTCTGTCTCAGCCGTTGTCTGTTACGCAGTACTGCGTAAAGGGTGGAAGTTGAAAGACGCGATTGAGTACGTGAATTTTCGCAAGAGATACATTGGTAAACCAGATTGGGACACTCTTGGTAACAAAACTTTTTATCGTCATCTTCAGCAGATGGATATGATGAGAAAACAAGCAGGTGAGTTAGACAATAAAGTGATGTAAAAAAAACACATCTAGAGGATAGAGAAACTGATGGTAGCGGTTGACAGAACGATATTGTTCGTGATCCTTGTGAGTTTCGCGTTAGCGAAAGCACCGAATAACTCCAATTTCTCCACAGAACTTGTCGTACCCCTTATAACTCTTCTTCTAACAAAGTATCTTTTAGGAGACTGGGATCTTAAATATCAGTGGACAAAGCATGATATTGTCTTTGTTCTGGCTGTCTTACTTCTGAGTTTCGTTGTGGTTAGAATAACCTTGGCTTAAAAACTTCTCGGAACTTTTGTTGATATTTTAGGTAGATGGAGGTGGCTCGGACTCATCTTGAGACTTGAACAGGATGACAAACGCCAAGAACACACCGTAGAAGTTCTTGGCTACCAAGTCTAACAGGTTGTACCAGATGTTCTTTCGCTCGTTGGGGAAGGTTGCGGCGACACCGTAGAGAGACCATATGAAGAATGTCACCCAGAAGACCACATGATACTTCGGAGACTTTATGACGTAGTACTGGTAAACCCTGTAGAACGCCATGAAGAAGAAGATAAAACCTAAAGTGTTCGTGAACCATAACGGCGCGACACCTATCTCATGAAGGAATCCCATGAGCAACATCATCGCGTTGTAGAAAAGAATCTCCAGAATCTTGTTTCTGTTCTCTCTGAGGAACTTCCATGTAGGTGCGAACTCGTCGTTCCTTAACTCCTTGATAGTGGCACCGATGAACTCCTCCTGATTAGCCAGATAGTTGTAATACAAAATCATGGAGAGCAACATAGTTGGTGTGGTGAAGAACCAATCAAAGTATCGAATCATCGCCATGTTAGAGACATTCGGTGGAATGAGTGCGAAGCGTAAGTAGAAGAGGAACTCGATAAGCTGTACGACTGTCTCCAGAAGAGAGATGAATCGTAACTGTACATCTTGTGGTTTCAGAGGGAGTCCTAGGGAGTATCCGCTAAAAAGAAAGGCGGATAACTGGACAGATAACGAGAATAAAGTTGTATTGCGTACAGTTAACATTCTGTTATATCATCTGAATATAAAGAAAAGAAAAAGGAACTAACATGGGGTTAGTCTGTGCTACTATTCACTGGGATCCTACGAATGAGGATGATCAACACTTTGTGGCTCTGAACAAGTTAAGAAAGAAGCACGGTCTGGAGAAGGACTCTGGGTGCGGAGGTTGTTATCGGGAAGGGAAAACCAGCTTCACCGTAGAGTTAGGTGGTCTCTGGCTTCTTTGGTATGATGCTCGACGAATCTCGAGGGTTTTCCTGTATGAGGCGAGAGAGTACCTGGAAAGAAAAGGTGTGAAAAACGTGGAGACGATGGTAGATAGACTACCGATGTGAAAAAATTGATAATTTTTCGTAATTTCCTCGGATGGAAGGTTGAGTAAATTGCTAATCTGATTTAAAGAGAGATTCATAGTTGAATAACAATGTCCCACTTTGATTTTGACGTAATTTTCACTTTCCCACAGAGGCGTTCGCTTCGGTGGTTCGTAGACGACCGAATAGATGACTATCTTACTTACCGATTACCTTGTAAGATCGACAGCGAGGTGAAACGAAAGCTTCCTGGTGCGATGGAGACGTATCTGAGAGATCACGAGAGAATGAGAGAGCTGATGCGACGTACTGAGGAGACAGTAGAACGCAAGTCCTCAGAGGTTCTCAGACGCATCACGAACGAGGACGCGGCGCAGAACGCCGTCTTCGGAGCTTTCATGGACAACACGACTAGGCGTGTGGACGCGAATGTACAGAGGGTGATGGATGCCAAGAATCGTGAGATTGAGGAGCTGAAGATTAATCAGAGATGGTTGACAGCAGGACTGCTGGGATCTATTGGCATGACAGCTTACTCGATATTCTCTCCTAAGAACTAATGATACTATGGTTTGAGTTGTCGAAACGACGACTCGAGTCTCCGTCCTTACTCCTTGTTCTTGCTTGCGGAGCATGATGTGAGTAAGGATATCGCGATGTAGACGATTGCCACAATCGCGAACGGTTTCCCCTCTGCGACACACTGGTTGTTCTCGTTGGTGCTGAGCACCACGATACCCCAGATGTTCCAGATGGTGGAGAAAATGGCGCTTAGTGTCAGAATGATAAAGACGCCACCTGTTGGGTCGGTGTTCACACATACGGACACGCCCACAACGACCCAGAGAAGGACCAGAGTGATCAGCGCGGCAGATGCCTCGCCTACGCACCACTCGAAGAGGTTGATGCCTCCTCGCTTGCCGTCTTGGCAGTCGTCATGTTGGTCTTGAAACGCGTACACGTAACAGACAATGATCATGACCAGCTGGACAACGCTGACGCATATCAGTAGCCCGATGATCGGACCGGCGTCGCTACTACCTCCCTTCAGACCTGGCTCTTTGAACCTGGTCTCGTCGGATTCCGAAGGAGTGCGCTCCCGCTGTTGGGTCGCGTGACCCAGGTCAATAGTGGTGAACTCTTTGGTTGCCATTTTCGTCGGGTGTCAGTTTTCGTTTTCTTGTTTGATTGCGTCTGACTTGGTTTCTGATCTCTTTGTTACGGTCAGAGAGATTCGCAATCAATTTTTCTTTAGCTTCGCGACGATACGTGACCTGATTAGACTATGATAGATATCGGATTACGTACCGTTCCTTTTCATCTTGCGAAACCACGGATGTACCCTCTCTTTGATCTTTTTGCCGTTCTTGTCATAATATAGGAAAAATGTGTCTCCCGATTGTGGATTCTTGGTCTCATGTCTCCAGTACTGTACTCTTCCGAACTCGGGATGAGACCCGATCATCATTAAGTCCTTGCCAGGAGTCGATTGACCCCTGGGAACGAACCAGCAACACATCTTTTGTTTCCAGCGAAAACCGTACTCGTTCTCCATTTTTCTGAGATTTTCTCGAGTTTTTGGATGAATCGTGTTGAAAGGGATGAGAACGTCTGGTGATCTGTTGTAGAAGTTCCAGGCTATCTTCACCTGTATCGCTTTCGCCTTTAGGAGTGTCTTGACTGTTTTCGGGTACCTAGACCTCTCCAGCTTGTACTCAGCCTTTCGCCGAGACTGTCTCACTTCTCTTTTTGATGCTTTCTGCCTGTAGTCGCAGTAAATCGCCAGTAAAAGGACGTGGAGATCAAAAGAGTCCAGATAGGGGTCGATGATCGACCGGTAGTCCTTGTTAGAAAGCACAGATAACGCCATTTATGTGAGACGTTTTCTGATTTAACCTATTTCGTTAGTTAATAATCGTGGTTAACGAAATCGATTTTACGGGTAATTAGGCGTACTCAAAGGTGATTTTACAGGGGTTAATCATCTTCGGAACCTTTTTCGTGTCAAAGTAAGGCTCAGCAGAGATGATATCGTACTGTAAAAGCGATCTTAACATGGTGTTCATGTAGTCCAAAGCGAGGTTCTTCCCTGGACATATCTGAGGACCCTGTGAGAAAATAAGATTGAAGTAAGAGTCCTCTAAGCTTTCATCGTTCCATCTCTCTGGGATGTAAGCGTCAGGTTGATAGAACCTCTCTGGTGATCGCATGACAGGGTTTGTGAAGATAACGAGCTCATCTCCTTTGTGTAAAGTCTCCCCGTTAGGAAAGGTGACATCTCTCAAAAGAGTACGGAACATACTAAGAACCTGGTTGTTTAGTCGCAGGGTCTCCAGAAGACATTTGCGAATGTACTTAGGATCTCCCTCTTTCGCCTTCCTATAGACAGAAGGAGTGTTACGAATCAACAGAAGAGCTCGTGGTACTCCTATTGCTGTGATACTCACGATAGGGAATATCCAATGGGGAATCTGCTGTGTCATCTCGTAATCAGAAGAACCGAACCTACGCCCTAGAGCCACCATCGAGTTAGGAATCGGGTTTGCCATCTGTTGACGAACGTACGCGTCATAAGCGTCGTAAGAGGAAGGTGTGATCTTAAAGAAAATAGATGCTGACGTGTTTGACTCCTCGAGAACCTTAAAGACAGATGGAGACGGCTTAGTTGTACCAAAGACTATTACTCCAGCCATATACTGACCTAACTCACCAAACTCCTCGAAATTCCTAGGAGGAGCCTTCGAGATCATACGCTTTAGCTCCTTGTTGTACAGAGGGAACAAATGGTGCTTCTTATCTGTGTCCAGGACGAACTCGTTAAGAGCACGACGGTACTTCCAAGGGCATCCCTCTGAGATACCTAGGTTACCACCCATGAATGTGGAGAAGAACCGCTTTTTAGGAATACCAGCCCCGAAGACGAACGGAGAGTTATCCAGAATAGGTTTGATATAACTAGGATCTATCACCATTCTCATAGGTCTTCCCCAGAAGTTGATCATAACAAAAGGTTGACCAGGGTTCTCTCTTTGCTCCTTGCGATAAACGTCTTCTCCTGTGGAGTCCTCCAGAATCATGTCAGTGACAGACCACCAGAAACAACTGGGGGCGACCAAACCTCTCTGAATCGCCAGAAAGAAAGTGAGAGAGATGCGAATTGTCTCCCAGTTCCAGACGATCAACAAAAGAAGAATCAGTAGAATCCAGAAGATAGCCTTCATCACGTCCTCAATACTGTAGGTCGTATTTTTCTCATACAAGAACACAGTCAGGACACTCCTCGTACTCCTCCAAGGTCTTCTCACACTGACACCCAGTAATCTTTCTGGCCTCAATGCCACAGTCAAATTGCGTCTCGCTCAGATGAGCAGGAAATTGCTGAGTAATTAGAGTGGACGTCGTCTTCATTCGAGCTCCTAGTAAAACCACAGACGTCTCGCTTCTAACTCTATTGACGTATTCCTGGTACGCTCTGTTCAATCTGAGAATTTCTTCTAGTTGTGCCATCAAGTATGTCTACTCCTATTTTGAGGATCCTTTAAATATTAGAAAAACTGATTACTCAACTCAGAATATCCCTTAACAATAATCAACAAACGTTCTAAAAATCTGACGGTTTCCAATGGATTTCTCTTTTCTCAAAAAGGAAAAAATCCAGTTTCTACAAAAACACTCAGATGATACAATTCATCTACGAAAAAAGGCTTCTTTTCAAAAAGCAAAATGCGGAACTAACGCCTGGCTCAAAACAATTGGCTCAGTTAGAGGATTTAAAGAGGCAAAATGGCAGCAACTGTGTTCCAAATGCGTGAAACTTTACACAGAAAATCCAAAGGAGAGTGTTTTGTACGACGAGCTTACCAAGGAGGCCATTTCCGAGGTAAGACTGAACAATATTCGCAAGGCTTTGAATGTCTGGAATGCCACGAAGGCGTTACAAGCGAAAGAATCGAGAAAGAAAATTCTGGAACAGTTTCCGGATGTTCTCTCGTTGGGGATGAAGCGAAAACTTCAAAGAGCAATTAACCCTGTGGAACTTGTTACGGAACAACGGGAGCCAAGAGAACAAAAAGAGCAATGGTCAGAATCACCTCCATCGAAAAGAATGAAGATGATGGGCAATCCGGTTTTTGGCCAACATTCAGAACCGTTTGATAAACCCTTTGACGAGCCAATGGCACCCGGGAGCCTCTTCGGACTTGTACCGTTGGGTACGACGAGGATAACCTTCGATATTCCAAGCTCTCACGTGAATGTGACGAAAGCAACGGAACCAGCTGTTCAGAATACATCAACAGACACACCAGTAGCGCCTGAAACAGATGGAGTCCCGGATATATCCGCGGTACAAATGCGAACTACAAGAGAGTGAGTTCAAGATAAATATCATAGTAAAATCGCTTCATGATAATGGGTTAAGATGGAGTAAACACCACTTGTAACAATGGAGTACCGATTCAGCAACCCCGGAGATCGTCTCGCCTGTTTTGACCTTGATCATACACTGATCAAGCCCCTTGGAGGGCGAAAACGTTACACAAAAGATCTAAATGATGCCGAGTTGGCGTTCCCCAACGTGAGAGAGAAGCTGGACGAGTTAAGAGCTGAAGGATGGAGAATCGTGGTTTTCACGAATCAGAAGAAGAAAAGTAGGGCGGATCTTCCTTTGGAGGTTATCTACGCCAAGATAGACCGCCTTCTGGGTTCTGACATCAACGTCTTCGTCGCGTATCAGAACGATCATTATCGCAAGCCTCTCATGGGTATGTGGGATCAGCTAGTTAAGCTGAACGGAGAACAGAAAGAGGCTTTCTACGTTGGTGACGCGGCAGGGCGCAAGGGGGACTTTTCAGATTCTGACTACCGTTTCGCCAGAAATATCAATGTCCCTTTCTTCACACCTGAGCAGTACTTCCTAGAGAGTAAGGTGAAAGCGCCTGAGCTCAAGGAACTCAGTTGGTCAGAGCCTACTCTGACAACAGAGTTGAAGATCGAGGAGCCTACTGTGGTCATGATGATCGGAAGACAGGCGTCAGGCAAGTCGAGCTTCGTGGACGATACTGTTTACGACATCCCTGGTATTACTGTGATCTCTAACGACATCACAGGATCCGCCTCCAAGTCACGCACGAAGTTACGGGGTGCGATCAAGAGCAATGAGGATTTCATTCTTCTTGACAACACACACTCTTCACGAAAGTCACGTGATTACTTTCTGACAGAGGTGCCAGCAAGATACAAGAAAATCGCTGTCTGGTGCGAGATGCCGTACGAGAACTGTCGCCACATGGACGCTTACAGGGCGTACACCCGAAAGTGTAAGCGTATTCCTGATGTGGCTTTCAGGGTCTACAACAAGAAGTTCGAGGAGCCAACACTGAACGAGTTTGATCAGATCATTCGTTACGTACCGGAGGTACCTCCGGAGATCAAGAATTACTTCTTCTGAAACTTCGCCATGATCTCCGAAATACGAATCAACAGGTTCACGAAATCCAAGTATAGTTCTATAGAGCACCCGAGATGATCAGGGTCTTTCTTTTGATAATGCTCCACCGCCTTGTGTGTGTCATACGCGGTCAAAGCGGTGAAAAGAACGATACCTCCGTAAAGGTCGACGGAGTGTAACATCTGAAACATTAGAGAGTCGGGTCCCAAAAACACCAGGGATCCCAGACCCATTAGACCAACACCAACAAGTCCGAACAGACCACCCATAAGAGGCCCTTGGTATTTCAGTAACTCACCGTCCTTACACCTGTAAGCGTACAGAGACGCACCTCCCATCACAGCCAGAGATGTCAGTGTGGCTGAAGGGAGAATCATAGGAGAGATCTCGTTCACCATAGTGACCATCGGGGTCATGGTAGCTGTCATGCCACCGATGATAGCGCCGTACGCGAGCTTGCGTCCTGTCGTGTTCTCAGAGATCCACTCACCTGCTCTCTTCTTGACATCGTACTTACACCAGTCAAGAGCGAAACACCCTCCTATTGCTGTGACGAATCCACCAAGTAAAAGAGAGGTTGTTGACTCCATCACGAGATCTGGTGCGTAAACAGCCAAACCTTGAGCTGTCGCCAGAGTACCTGCGATACCGAGAGCTGTCGTGTTGTAGGTCTTGCGAATGAATCGGGTAAGACCTCGGTTCTTCTGAACCACTTCGGCAGTTGACTTGTTGGATCTTGAGATCTCGAGCTTTTCAGGTTTTTCGATTCGATGCCACGGCTTGTTATTATGAGGCTCGTACCCGTCCGGGCGGGGCTCATGGTGAGGTGGGCAGGTGGAGAAAGCTCGAGAGATCTGTGGACGATTTGTGATCGTCAGGCGCCTTACAGGAAGACATGGCGTATTTGGTGCTCTTGGCACACGCGAGGGTCTGGCTACTCTAAGAGATATTGGAAGTAATCGGAACATTTTAAGACAAGTGAGGTGACACCTCATTTCTCTTAAATCGCTTTTTGCGACCACCAGTACTGGTGTAATAAATATGATAATTTCTCGATGTGTTCAGTCCTCATGATCACCATCCACCTCCTTTGCCATGTAGGAGAGAGCGGGAATGCTCACAGGAAAGGTCGCTGTGATTCCTGCGGAGAGAGCGCCACCTGAAAGTACGTAGTACCCCATGTATCCTCCATCACGTCCGACGTTGAGAACAGGGTCAACAAGCTCCTGGTTAACGGTGACACGCTTGCGTCGACCGAGCCAGGCGCACCAACGAGAGAAGCCCTTAATCGCACCGTAGACTCCTGCTACGCCAACCATAGCGACGTAGGAGTAGAGGGCTCCGTTCTTGAAGCCGAGATCTGCGAACTGTGTAGAGAGAAAGGACATTGTGGGAATGAACACATATCTTGTTTAGTTTATACCGACTTTCTGATGAACGTCGTCAAACTTATCAGGGAAAATCCAGTGAGATTTCTGCTACCTATGGTAGCCTCTTACATCGCTTCCAGTTTCTGCCATATTGGTCGTGATTCTGGCGCTTCTGTACGAGCGCGACCACCAGCGTGGGTGTTCGGCGTTGTCTGGCCGATTCTTTACGTGCTGATCGGTCTATCATGGGTTCGTCTGCGTAAGACCATGTACGGTGATATTCTGTTAGTTTTGAATGTGGCTATTCTAGTTGAATGGCTGGTTGTGTACGGATGTCTTAATCAGAGAAAGTGGGCGCTGTACACAATAGTGGCAGGATTCGGACTCGCTCTGACTACAATGGTCTACGCGATGACCAAGGATCCCATCTCGGGATTTATGTTAGCGCCTTACGTGACATGGATGCTTTACGCTTCTTTGTTATCGTTCTGGAGCTTTAACGTGACTGGTCGTTAACGCCCACCAGCAGACTGGAAGAAGTAAAGCGCGGCAAGTCCTCCTAGAATCTGAGCGAGGACGTACCAAGGGTAATCAGTAAGTGATAACTTCCCTTTCGCCAACATCATAGTGGAGACAGCAGGGTTAAAGTGTCCACCGGAGATGGAACCACCGAACCAGATCGCGACAGCGAGCGCCGCACCAATAGGGAGAGCCTGACCAGTAGCCAGGATCACAGATAGGAAGATAAACGTTCCGATGAACTCGGTAAGGTACTTAATCATTTTGACCTCGTGAAGTATACAGACGGGAAGATAAAATACAAAATGAACGTTCTGGTCTACCCAGTCACTCTGTTCGATGACGCCATTTACAAGAAGCTCATGGAAGAGTATAAGGAAAAACCCACGTTCTGGCACTTGGAAGACCCTGCTTACTTCACTAGATACAAGTTCAACAAGAAGAAGTTAGTTCTCCACAGAGCATCCATGAAGAAACACCAAAAGAGCCTGCGGGGCGATAGGAAGTACGTGGAGTTTAAGAAAGTTAAGAATGTGTACTCAAAGTTCAAGAACTCTAAAGTAGTCTTGTTTGACCCGAATGACGCGAAACTCCTGAAGACCCTTGTCTCTAAGTCTAAGATTCATCGCTTCGAGTTACTGGTGTACCCGTCACCAGGCTTTATCCTGACAACCGAGGAGGCTCTGGAGTATGGAGAAGGTAAGAAGAAGTACGTGAACGCGCAGTTCTACAAGATGATGCGAAAGAAGACAGGGTATCTCATGACCAAACGCGGGACACCAGAGGGAGGGAAGTGGTCATTCGACACAATGAACAGAAAGCGTTTGTCACCTAAAATCTCAGTGCCTAGGATTCCTTGTGAGAAAATGGACGCCGATGTGAAAGAGGCTGCGAGTTACGTCAACAAGAACTTCAAGAGTAACTACGGATGTACCGAGGACTTTTTCTACCCGACAGATCGCAAGGAGGCGCTCTCTTGGTTACGAAACTTTATATCTAAACGTGTAAAGAACTTCGGACCTTATCAAGACTTCATCGCGAAAGATCATGACTTTCTGTTTCACTCTGTTCTCTCATCGTCTCTTAACACAGGTCTACTCACACCAAAAGAGGTTTGTGATGCTGTGATAAAGGCTTACAAATCAAAGAAGACGAGTCTGGCGTCATGTGAGGGGTTTGTGCGCCAGGTGATCTCCTGGCGAGAGTACGTGCGTATGATCTACCTCACACACGGCTCGAAAGAACCTAATTTCTTCGGACAACGCAGAAAGCTGAACAGGAAGTTCTACTACGGTACAACAGGAATAACGATTCTTGATAACGAGATCAAGAAGGCTGTTCGGACAGCATACTCTCATCACATCGTGCGACTCATGTTGTTCGCGAACGTGATGACAATGCTGGGGTTGAAGCCAGACGAGATGTTCAAGTGGTTCTCAGAGTTATTTATCGACGCGTATGATTGGGTGATGTGGGCGAATGTGTTCGGTATGGGAACTTACGGAGACGGTGGAATGACCATGTCAAGACCGTATATATCATCATCAAACTACCTGAAGAACATGTCTGATTACAAGAATGAGGGTGAGTGGCGTGAGAAGTTGGACGCTTTGTACTACGGATTCATCGGGAAACACGAGACAAAACTCAGAAAGATCTACGCGACATCCTCGCAGGTGGCGAGATATCGTAAGTTCAGTCCGACAAGAAAGGCTGAGATTCGCAGGGAGAGTGACAGGGTGTTCAGGATGGTCTTCTGATTTACAGATCTACGTAAACAAAGTTGTGATCAGAGTAAGGATAAGGAATCACACCGATTGTTCTCGGTTTCAGACCTTCACGAAAGAAGAAGAAGTCGACTGTTGTCTCGAAAGGAGTTGTCTCGCCGTTCTTATTGCCGTACTCACTAAGTGTTTTCGTAAGTAACTGGTACTCTTTATCACCTCTGTTAAAGTTAAAGTCTCCGAAGATCACATCTGGCTTGTGCTTCGCTATCTCCGCCATCTGTTTCATTCTTGTTAGCTGGTTAAGTGCGACTAAGGAGTTCTCATCAGAGTAAAACCCTATTTCAAGATGTGTTGTCGCCAGAAGTAAGTTCGAGACAGAAGGATTATCAACACGGAAAATAATACCTTTTCTCAAAGTGTGTTTCACATCGTTAGGAAGCTTAATCTCTTTGATATCTTTCAGTGGATATTTGGAGAAGATCATAATACCATCAAATCTTCTCGAGATATTCCTCTGTTCACGTTCTGTTGTGTAACGGAAACTATGTGGAAATCCTGCCTGACTTAATCTCTCTGTGAATCCTCCCCATGACATCGTCTCTCTGTTAATCGCGCCTTCTTGGCAGACAGCCAGGTCAATCTCGAATCTCTGTAACGCCTTCACGTACTCCAGCATCGATTTCTCAGGAGTGTCTAACTGGTTGATAGAGATGAACTGATGAACGTTAGAGCTGAGAACTCTAAAACCTTTCTTTGGTTTCGCGACGAACTTATCGTACAGTTTTATGTTTCTTAGGTAGAAATCAGTGTCTTGTCTAGCTCTTCTAAACTTGGATGTCTCAGAGAGAAAGAAGTCCTCTCCAATATTCGGGAATGTGTTCTTGTGTCCGAACCAGTTGGCAGGATGATCCGCCTTTCTCGCTATCTTGTTCTCAGGACTACAGATAACTAACTCCTCCTCCCATATTCCGTTGTTGTACAAAGGTGTGTATATCTGTGGAATAAGAATACCGTCGAGACCCAAAGGAGCTACTAATGGACAGATAACTCTCATAACACTTCTGTCAAAGTGTGTGCTAGAGGTGATTCCTAGAATCTTAATATCATCATTGATAACTAAGTAATCTTTGATATACTGATCACTCTCTTTTATCTTGTTCTTAGCGTGAAGTTTTGTGTAAACCCAGATATCAGGCACTTTCTGCGCTCTAATGTACCCTTTTGGTGATGAGAGAATGTAACGCCTAATGATCTGATCTAAGGAGAGTTTGTAGCCAAACTTCTTAATAATAGTGTTCACACCTTGGTTGTTTCTGTCAGCGCGTAACATATCTAATATATTCTCAATGTTTTGCGAGACGGATACATCGATAATTTTTATATCTTTCAGTATCTCAAACACATGAATACCTGCTGCACCAGGAAGTCCTAATGATGCGAAAGAGTAAGCACGATGTCCGGAGCCGAACCAAAGAAAGTCATCTAGTTTCTTACTTCTTTGTCGAACCTCTGTGTACAGCTGTGCTGATGCTTTGTAAACAAACTCACCTTTCTTGAAAACGTAAACAGTGAACTCGTACTTCTTTCCTTTGTACTCAACATTCACCATCTCATGTTTCTTCTCTTTGATTAAAGACATACTAAACTGACCTTTGTCTTTGAGATCCTTGAGAGTGTTGGTGTACTCTGACTGAATCATTTTTTGTTCTACATCAGAGACCTCTGGAGGATTCCAAGTAAGCTTGTAATTTTTCTTACCTTTGTATCCTCTCTGATTTCTCTGTCTCCTTTTCTGTGACATCTGTTATTACAGAACTGTAGGTACAGACGAGATACTATCTGATAGATTTTTAAGAGAGTTGTTTAACAGAGTTATTCTTATCCCTTAACGTACATACTCTTAAACAGAATAAAGAGTAGAAGTATATTCTCAATATGTTTACAAGTAAACACGGTGTATACAAAATGAACTCACTTGACTCTATTTACCGTGATAGATTTAACTCGGCTCCTACTTCTACACCTCAACCAAACGATAATGATGATGACTGGATGAAGAAGATGAGAAAGTACAGAGAATGTACGGAGAAATGCTTTCAGAAACACAAATGGAGTACAAAATCTGATATGTACCAGTGTCTTCGCAGGTGTTACAGGAAAGATCCGAAGGAGTTATCCTCTGAGGAGATACAGGCGCAACTAGCAATTGCTAGTAAGAAGTAGTTAAGAGATAATAACACGTAATTACACATTATTATTCTTGAACTCCAACTTAGCTTGTTTCAACGCCTTCTTCGGATTCAACCAGAACTGTGTGTAAGACCCTTTCTCAATATCCTTTTTGTTCTTCGCAGTTGGACAAGCTCTGTCCCATCTCTTGAACTGTGTCTCTGGTTTCAGAGTTTTGAACGAGGGCTGTTTCTCAATCCATCTCCAGTTTCCGATATTTACCATTGGGTCGTAGTCTACAAGTCGTCTTGCGTACATCCTGTCACCTTCCTTCCAGTACTCCTTCTGATACTTCAGGATGTAATGAGCTAGAATCATACGACCACGATTATGTAAGTACCCAACAGTGTCTAACTCCTTGAAACACGCCTTTACAATATCAGGAGCTTTTGGTGATAATCTCGCCTCTTTTGTCTTTTTCGCCCATTCCAACTCCTCAGGGTACGCGATGTAATAATGATAGTAAAACTCTCTCCAGATAAGCTCGCGATGTAATCCTTGGCTGGCAGTACCTCCTACTTTGGCGAATCCGTGCCAAGCCTCGCGAATGGACACACAACCGAACTTTATGTACGCGGACATCCTAGTTGTCTTGTAAGTCAGATAGTCACGACATTTTGCGTAGTTCTTCTGAGTCTTAATAACAGAAAGTAACCTTCTCACACCCTCTGTTCTTCCGCCTGGCTCGTAAAACGGTGTTATCTTTGAGTTTTTCTTCAAGAAGTTCCACGCAGACTTGTTCTGATAAGAGCGCATGGATGTGGCAGAGACAAGTCGACTCGTATTTCTTATCTTTATCGGTTTATCCACTCTCTTTCGTTTACTAGCGTTCAGAAAAGAGGTGTAAACACGATAAGCAGTACCAGATCCTGAGAGAATCTCACCAAAATTATGCATAAGGTAGTCCTGTGTCTCCACAATCTCGATATCCTCTCCTAAAGCCTCTCGAATCTCCTCCACACGTTTTCTCGCGAAAGGAGTGTAATCCTCGTTCATGTACAGTTTGGTAATCCCACGTTTCCTCAGTATTCTTGGAAGAACCTTGTGTGGTTCACCTTTCAGAAGAAGTAAGTCAGAACCTTTTGACTGTAACTGCGCTTTTAGGTCAAGTAAAGACTGATACATAAACCCTAAAGCGAACCCTGAGAAATAAGAGTTCTTTTTAGGATCCGCCTGACGTGGGTCGACACAGAACACAGGTAAAACTGATTTCTCATCATCAAGAGCCTTAATAAGCCCCAAGTTATCATCAAGACGTAACGATCTGTGAAACAGAAACGCCATAAAGAAGTTAGGCTAACCTGTATACTAATGGAGCATCCTTTAATTGTCTTTGAGAAGTATCAGGAGTGGTTGGACGAAAAGTTTGACGACTCCTTGATTATTGAGTATCACAACCCGGGAAAACCTGTCTTCAAGGTACTATTTGACCCGACCGTGGACGAGAAAGAGCTACAGAAAGCTATTCCCAAAGAGTGGAGGGATCTCGAGAGGGACGGGAAGGTCACACTCGACATTCGTGAGTACATAGCCAAAGCCTTGGCTCATCAGACTTTGTCTGATGGGTCAACCGAGGACTGTGAGGAGCACCAACGTGCTTCTTACATCGTTAACGTCCTTATGAAGGACAAAAAAGAGGAACTTATGAGAAAACTACAAGGACTCACTGATGATTGAAAAACTGTCTTATCTTACCCTCGTTAAACAGCTCTTGTAGAGCCGTTATGTCTGATTGCTGTGTTCCTGTCGCCTTGAACGGGATCACAGGAAGAAGACCGTAGAACATTCTGTTCTTCATAGTTTTGTTGTAACTAAGCGCGCACATCTCTCGTGCTGTCTCCTCAGAGACGCTGTTATTCACGTCAAGGGAGTAGACGGACAGATGAGAGACCAACTCCTGATTTACTCGGTTAAGCTCTATGCTTAGCCGTCTCAACTCTCCCTCGTTCCCGTCTCTCTGTAGAAACCACAGCCAGGTCTCCTTGTACTTACTACTTGTCTCCGCGAAAACCACAAAGCGAACCATAATGCTATCTGCCGGGGTACAATATCTTTCTTATGTGTTTGTACTCTTACAAAATTAACTATCAAAGTGACACCCAATACCCATTCTTGTGAGAATGGGTCCGGTCACGTTGAGACCGTCAACCCTAGTCTCGGGCGTCTGTTCAACAGACGATTGGTTTGCTGGGGTATTACGCCACCCAGCTTGGCATGAAGGGATTTAAGACACCGGTACCCACTTGTACTTTGTAGTAAGCCCCCGGCTGAGATCCTTCCTCATCTCTCTCTCTCTCGATTTCTGCCGAGAAACAATCATCTCAGCGATAAGCTCTTCAAACTTGTCAGATTTCAACTCAACAACAGGGGAATTCTCATACACCCGATACACGAGACTCCGAAGATCCTTAATCGTTTCGGCTAAGGACACATCTGAGATCAACCTGTCCAATGCCCAATTACGAGCATGACGGTTAAACCCATGTCTTACTGTATACAGATGCTGTAACAGATCATTCTTATACCATCTGAAAGCATTCATCCTGTTTCTTATGGTGTTTAGCGGAGAATGTAGCGTTGAGTTTTCTGATCATGTAATAACATGGTTCCATGAAATCTATCGTTTCAATTTTACAACCCGTCACCTAACGTACTCGTAAATAGGCTACTCGGAATCAGAGCTTTTCTCAGACGTCGCCTCCCACTCATCTATCCCAGCTAGTTTACGAGCCAGCGGAGATAGATCGGGCAACGTTGTCACTGTTTTCCACTCAGGCATTTCCTTGCCGTAAGTTCGAGGTTTCTCCGGAAATAACGTACAGGGGTACGGCCAGTGTGTGGTCATACGAAGTTCTGACAGAGCTTTCGTTCTTTTTCTAAGATCCTTCACCGGAGCGTTCTCCGCGGGTAACATACAGGAGTAGACGACGTAACGCCAACGTGGATGCTTTCGACCTTTGTCTGGCCACTTGTTCTGGTGAATCGTACGAGAGTCCCAGAGCACCAACGCACCTTTCGGAGCGCTCACCTTCACCTCTTTTACACCCTTCTGCTCTAGGTACCAGTTAGTCTCCTGACTATTTAGTTTGTACCAGTTCGCTGAGGGAGCAACCTCGTCTGATTCAGACTTACGCCATTTAGCGAACGTGTTATGATATTTATGAGATCCTGCCAGAACACACAAAGTACCGTCATCCGAGCTCATGTTCTCCAAAGTGACAAATCCTTGAATACATTTCTTGCGGGAGTCTCGTAAAGTCTGATCTGTGTGGTACCATTTTCTCTGCTTGTTCCATCTCCTGGTTATCTCAGGAGGTTTCATCACGCAGACCCCATCGTACGAGGCGAGCAGTTTTTTCGTACCCCATATCTTGGAGTAAGCCTTGTACACATTAGGGTTTGCTCGAACCTTCCACGCGAACTCGGTGTGCCCGATGCGCAGATGTTGGATAATACCGTGAATATTCGGTGGCCAGTTCTTGGAAGCCCATGTCTTCTTGTCGCCTCTCTTGATACCTGTGCCTAGCCCCTCCAGCCATTTCCATATATCGTTAATCGCGGTCTCACACTCTTTCTCGTCCAGGACACCGGGTAAAATCGCGTACCCCTTCTCCTCGAGATCAGTTACTACTTGGTCGTAGTCGTAATTCATGTTTTCGTTGTGAGATTATCTAATACAATTGTGTATTTATGCCTTTTAGTTACCTATTCACTCTTGAGACATCCTGAATAAGATTGAGAATATCAAGGAAGACTCCCATGGAGCTCAGAATGTAATTGGCGTGCCCCTCCTTACATCTCTTAGCCATCACCTGAATCACCTTCGTGTCGTACAGAACGTAGAACGAGAAGAGCAGGATAAACCCGTAAGAGAGAGCCATTGAGAGAGGCGACGGGTCTGTTCCTGTGTTCGTGAACATGAGAACAAGACGCAGAATAATACCAGCGCTAAGAAGCACCAACAGAACGGGACCCCAGGTAAGAGAGATGAGCTCAGGTTTCCAGAACGCCACAAGGGAGAGCCCTACCACGATAAACATCACTGTCAGCAGTGTGCTGATGATGATATGTCTGCCTTTCATCTCCAGGTAGTTGTAGTAGAAGGAGAGACCCAGAGTGAGTAGGAAGCCTAACCAGAACAAATGCATCAGTCCTACGTGCTCAGGCTTCGTCCAGAAGATCGCGAAGAGGAACCCGAACGAGGAGAGAAGAATGAGCAGAGACCATAAGCCAGGATGCATTGGCTTGCCCTTAGTCTTCCACTCGAAGAACAGAGTCTCTACGGCGACGATAACAAGAGCTAAGAGCACGTAAAGGTAGGTGTTGAGAATGAAACGATTACATGTCCATCGACCACCTTTGAACGCGGTGTTGTACGCCGTGACCGCGGTCACACACAGAATCGCGAACGCTACAAGTAACGGGATTAGATACTGGTTCGCCATTATGTATAATGGTAGAAAAAACTATGTGTGCTCCCAGTGGAAGGCTTTACCCTGAAGGGCTTTTTCAAGGTGTGGATCTGAAATTGTTCTCGGGCAAAACCGTCGAACCGTCGGGAAATCAGTTATCCATCACCTTACTAGTGGACTCAGAGCTCGATTTCTGACGCCCCATCTCCATCATCTGTTTGGGAGGCTCCTTGTTCTTTCTCCAGCAGTAGTAGCATCCTACAGCCACAGCAAGAGCAACGACTCCCCATCCGGTGGCAACACACGCGGTGCTGGCACCGCATCCACCACAACAGCAGGCGATGTTAGTCCAGCACGGCGCACAACAACTGCAACACTCGCATGTATCGCCACAGCAAAAACACTTCAACGTGCAAAGATCACACGCACAGCAGTCGCAATGACAGCAGTAAGTACCAGTCATTTTTACTTGTCTGGCTTAAACTGTTCTCGCCCATAATAGCGGAGATTAGGTTCTGTATCGTTTCAATTTTTAACTATGATGGGCACGTCAGGGGATGTCCCTATCCCTTAACGGACTTTGTCCGTTCTTACATGAAACCAGACATGCTCTGACTACCCCATCCTTGGGTCGCCTGTGTGGCTGCCTGCTTCAAGTAATCGCGCTCACTCAGCTTACCGAACGGGTTGTCTGTTGGTTTTGGGTGTGCCAGATCCGGCTCCGTCGCCCGAGGCTTGTTCTTCGGATGATCAGGGTCGTACGGAAAAACGTCCGGAACAATCGTTCCCTTCTTCTCATCCGTATCTGTCTTCTCCATAGGAAATGCCTTAGGCACTGACGAAACTGGGTCTGAAAACACGAGAGAGCCAGACGCCACAGCGATCTTCTCAGCCTGCTTAATCTGTGTAGCGATGTCCTTCGCGTCATGCTCAGAGATGAAGTTCTCATCCGTGGCACGGTAGTACTGGAAGGTCACCCTAATGGGGAAGCGTGTATCACGCTTCAGCTCCAGATCCTTGGTGCCGACATACTCTCCCTCGGAAGATCCGAGACCGAGCATACCCATGTCCATACCAGCTCCCTTCACTCTCGTACTTTCGAGAGTCATGGATCGGAAGACAGGTGCGGCACAGCCGGCTGCCATCATACAGCTCTCCTCTCCGCCGAAGCTGTCGCTAAAACACATAGCAGCGGACATGTCAAATCCACGTTTCCGTACTTTCTGCTTGCGTTCTAGAGGAACCTGGATCACCATGAGAACGTTCTCCATCTTCTCCTCTGCCTTCATCTCGGTAAAGGACTGAACCTTCTTCTGAGGTTTGCCTGTCTTGCGCTCACGCTGATCCTGTAGACGCTCCACGTTGAGCCAGCGAGCGGTACCGTTGTCGTTGAAGAACAGCTTCTCGTTCGAACGACCCAGTACCTGTGCGGAGACACCGTCCTTGGAGACAAGAATCGTCAGCACTGCTGGATCCTCATCGTAGGACTGGTAGTTGAACATCTGTACAGCAAACTCTGTCTTCTGACCCTTGCGTACAGGAAGCACACAACACTGAGATGACGTCAGAACGACATCGTCTCGTGTGTCAGTAAGATCGATGTGGTGTGTGTTGTCAGTGTACAGCGAGATATCCGTAAGGAACTCGCGCAGACCGATAACCTTGCGCTCAGAGCCTGATCGTTCGTTGCCAACAAGCAACTTGAACGTCTCGATCGGAACATCATCCGTCTTGTCCGAGAAGTTGTCAGGTCGAATCACAGGCATGAGACGCTCACCAGTCTTGGTGACCAGGGTCATGTCCGAGATGTTGGGTCCCCAACAAGAGCCCTTAGAGCGGGCTGTGTCCTCCCAGGTGACACTGTGCGCCTTGAGTCCGTAAGGGCTCAGAAGCGACTGCGTCATAGGGTTGACGATGCTAGAGACCAGTTTGGTCACGTCATCCTGATCCGTCAGTTGGCGGGTCTTCTGAGGCAATGGTAGCCCAGAGATAGGGTCGATATTGGTGCCATTTCCGGTTCCGCAGAAAGCAGTAGAAAAGCTTGCGTAAGACATAATGTGATGGGTCGTTTCTGATCTCACTTTATGTCTTTTATGTACTCTAATATTTCTTGGTTTTAGAGATATCTAATCAATTTTCGGGATGAGTCGATTGATGTTTAAAGAGTCGATTGATGTTTAAAATTGATCATTTCTACTCAAAAATCTGAATAACCAGTAATCAACAAACGCACAACCAAAACAAATCCCGACGAAATCAAGATGTCTCGTCAAGGACAAAAGAGGAAGTTTCGTGAGATGAACCATGAGAGCAAGTACTGCCAGAACGGTGTTGGTACTCCCGACCAGGAGGCGGCTGCAGTACAGATGCACTACGTCTTCTTCAAAGGGCAGGATCTCATGTTCGAGCCCTGTCGGATCTTCGTACAAAGGTACTGGGCTCTTCTGCTTGACGCTGCCCGAATCGAGACTCAGTTCGAGACCTCTTTTTGGCTGAAGACAGACCCGGGGAAGCGCCTCAACGGGTGCTTCAACAAGGAGTTCAACGGTCGGGTTATGCAGGTTAACCGCAAGCAGCTGGAGATGCGAGATTTCCTGGAACGTGTCCGGCAAGTCGTGCTTATTCCTATGAATATACGAGCGATGGCTAAGGTCTTCTCTCCAGATGTAGCCTACAAGGTGATGGGAGCGATGATGGACTAAACCAGATACGTTACCCGATAAAATCATAGTAAAAACTGATTGCTTTTACACGAGCCTTGAACAAAAAAGCAGTAAACAATCATTTCAACAACAAACATCTCAGTCAAAACAATTAGAAAATCCCGATGTCTGACGGAGATGGAGCTGTCGCAATTTGTACCCTGGTGATTCTTTTCATCGGGTCAATTCTCATGTTGATCTTCGGCCCGATGGTGGTCGCTGACTACAACGAGACCAAGAACTACGACCAAGCTACGTGCTCAGGCACACAGCTGAACCACCTTGACATCAACGACGGGATGGTGTACTCACACGGCACCATTCAGACATGTGTGGTTGAGTCTTCTCAGAACCAGACATGTCTGTATAACGCCGAGTTGTACTATCCACCCATTCGAAGATGGTGGCTTGTGGGCAAGAAGAGAAAAGACGTCCAGACATGGTCCGCCGGACTTGGCGCCTCGCAGACGTTCGTCTGTTATATTGAGCACCCCGGAACTAATGGTACAGACGGAATCTCCGATCTGTACGCAGATATACTGGGGTGGTACTTTATGATCGCCTTCGCAGTGCTATTCTTGTTACTGATCTTCGGTTGTATAGGCTACTTCTTCTGCGAGGACTGTTGGAGAAATATGCGGTGCCCCTGCTGGCAACAAAGGAGAGAAACGTCATCAACTCAAGACAGACCTGCCTGGATGTCAGGCATGAATGTGTAAGTCCCTCTAGCCGAGGTACTTCACAACATAGTAATCATCATCACGAGCAATTCTCATCACTTTCACGTGAGGAAACTTGTCCTTAAGAACGCTCTCCACGTCGCTTGATGGAATGTCATGAGGAAGTTTGAAGATCTTGGTCAGGTCACCAACGTACCTCGGGATGTCCAGCAGTCCTTCTCTCTTAATAAAGTTCTTAATCATCTTACCTGATGACTGCGCGATACCTCTTAGTTCTAACGCTTTTCCTTTTGTCGGACGCTCCCATCGTAAAGAGAGTATCTTTGTCTTTTCCTCGTCGATGTCGACCTGAAATCCGTCAGCCTCAAAGTAAGGAACACCTTGTGTGACAAGAGAACGGCCTGAGAGGTCAAGAACGTAACAGCCAACTCTCGCCTGCGCCTCCGCTTTCGGGTACAACCGCTCCTTCCAGTAGTTGTAAGCGTGCTCTCTCAGAGTTCTTGGTTGAACTTTGTCAGAGTCTGACCATGTCACGGTGTACTCCCCGCTCTTGCCCTTCAACTCCTTCACAACAAAACCTCGTTCTTGTAAAGTCGCGACCCCAATACTGTCAGTCTTGTGGTTGACCGCGATGTAACCATCCTTCGCTCTTTCTGTGAAAACATCTAGATAATCCGCCATTATTAGTGTAGTTCATTCTAGTTTTTAAGCCGTTAAAGTATACAAGGTTAATCAGACCTTCTTGAGGTATGGTAAGAACAGAGCTTTACTACGGTGGTAATGAGATAGGTGATTTTGTTGAGAGAAACAAGAGTAAGGCTAAGCTCATCGTGCTTTTTGTTCCGAGAAACGCTTTGTTGGAGAACGTGTTTCGTGAGTCGAACACTACTACATTCTGTGTTTACAGATTAGGAACTGGTAACGCTGTTTTCATCAGAGGAAGTAAGTAAGCGAGCAAGGAACAATATCTTTGAAAATGTATAGTGACAATGTCTTTCGTTGTCTCATCTTTAATCACGAGTAATCGTGGAGGAGCACCAGTTACTTTTCAGTACTCTGGTAACAACTCAGAATCGAGTTACTACGTGTGGAGATCTTATGACGGATCTGGTAATAACATCGCTAATCCGACATGGGGAGCTGTACATATTCCGTTATTGCGCCAAGCTAATGCTGATTATGCGGACGGACTGAACACATTAGCAGAAAGAGGAACCAACAACCCGAATCCTCGATCTGTGAGTAATGCTGTCTGTGCTGAGACAACAGAGACTCCTTCGACACAAGGACTCTCCAATATGATCTGGGCGTGGGGTCAGTTTCTTGATCACGAGATAGATCTGACAGAGTCTAACAGTGCGGAACCAGCGAACATGGTAACACCTGATGTGAAAACAGATCCGAACGAGCAGTTTCCTGGTCTGATAATCCCGTTCAATAGGTCTAACACGATTCCAGGATCCGGTCTGACAACACCAAGACAACAGCCCAATGAGATCTCTGCTTACATAGACGGGACAAACGTTTACGGTTACAGCTCATCAAGAGCGTCTGCTCTCAGGCTCAATAACGGTTCTGGTAAGTTGAGAACTACTCTGGCCGATAACCTTGAGGTGATCATGCCTTACAACTCTGCTCTTGACCCGTTACCGAACGCACAACCTTCCGGAACAGCCCCAGAGGATTTCTTTGTAGCAGGAGATATTCGTGCGAACGAGAACGTCGTTCTGACAGGAATGCACACTCTGTTTGTGCGAGAGCACAACAGACTGTGTGATGAGATTGTACAACAACGTCCGGAGTGGTTAGGACAAGACGAGTTGATCTTTCAACACGCGAGATCAAAAGTTATCGCACAGATGCAACATATCACTTACAACGAGTTTCTACCAGCGTTATTCGCGCCAGGAATAGTCACAAACTACCAACAGTATGATGAGAACGTTAACGCTAGTGTGAAAACAGAGTTCTCCACAGCTGTTTACAGGTTGGGACACAGTATGATCGCCTCTAGGATCCAGAAAGGGTCGAACAGTGGTAATTTTGTTCTTCTGAGAGACGTCTTCTTCGCACCAGCTGTGGTACAACAAGAGGGTGTGGACACCTTTCTGTTAGGAAATGTGCTTTCACAATCTAATGAGATCGACGGGAAGATTATTGATGATCTACGTAACTTTCTCTTTGGTCCCCCTGGTCCAGGAGGGATGATGCATGACTTGGCGTCTATCAACATGCAAAGAGGTAGAGATCATGGTATTCCAGGGTACAACGATGTCAGAGAGGCTTACGGTCTGTCACGTATGCCTGATTTCTCACACTTTGTTATGACAACACAGGAGCGTACAGAGATGGAAGCTCTGTACAACAACGAGATTGACGCCGTTGATCCGTGGATTGGTGGTCTTCTGGAACCACATGTTCCAGGCGCTGCCATTGGTGAGTTGATTCAGACAGCGTTATGGGAACAGTTCCAACGTCTTCGTGATGGTGATCGATTCTGGTTTGAGCGAGATCCCGCTTTAACAGAGGCTGACAAAGCGGAGATCCGTAACACACGTCTGTCAGATGTTCTCATCCGCAACACGTCTATCACTGAGTCAGATATCCCAACTGATGTGTTCAGAGTTTAATTACTTGAAGTATTCACTTTATGTCTTGCTTTCTCACGTTCCATGTCGGAGCGAATCTCGTTCAAGATAGCAACAACGTCGTTCGCGATCACGTAAAGACATGATGACAAAGAGTCCTCCTCCTCTTCAGGATCGCTTGTGTCTTGAACCATCTCTTTCTCCTGATCTTCCAGGAGCTCGGCGATGCCTGGTAATCCACCCATGGCCGAGCGAATATCATGCATCTTTTTACGCCAGTACTTCTCTGTATAGATCGTCTTTTCCTCTGTCATTTATGACGTTATCTTTCAGTGTATACTTATATCTGTATTAAGTTTCAATTACACCCTTGAAGATTTAAAACGCCGGTTTTAAGCCAAGAGTGTATAGTGTTTTAGGCTTTCTGGATGCCCGTAACACCTTGTCTTTCACTTTATCCAGAGTGTGAAATGGAACATCGCTGTCCCACGGTCTTGTTTCCCTCTCATTTCTATTGAAAATCATTATGAGGTTAAAATTACCGGACAATCGGACTGGATGGGTCATTTAATTTTAAGTGGAACCTCAGTACGCTAATGGAATTAGGCACCTAGTGATTTAACACCGGACACTACGCTTTAGGCTCATATAGGAGGGTTCTAAGAACCCCATATAAGTTCATATGTCGCACTTTCCCATTTAACCCAGTCTTGTAAATCGAAGTAGAACATAACCAGAATTCATTTCTACTTAACATATCATGTGTATTCTCTTTATATCAAAATTTATTAAAAACCGGCGTTTTAA